>Ga0209422_1000015_pt1 | contig 53618 bp, 55 predicted proteins | sample BlaSpr_A8_OM2_M3_FD_187983 | JGI IMG/M metagenome (GOLD analysis project Ga0209422, IMG submission 187983) | Forest soil microbial communities from Thunder Bay, Ontario, Canada - Black Spruce, Ontario site 2_A8_OM2_M3 (SPAdes) (version 2) | ecosystem: Environmental > Terrestrial > Soil > Boreal... | reverse complement strand
GAAATTTGAAAACCGATCCGCGCTTTCGCAAGCTGGTCGACAATGGACCAACATCTCAATAACGGAGAAACAACATGGCCGTCAGAAAGCCACTAACCATGCCAAAACCTGTGAAGCTCAGTCACGCGCCTCACGAGAAGCCACACGCCGATCCGGGCGATATCGACATCACCATCGACGAGAGTGTGAAATGGGATTACCCAGGAGATTTTGTCGTCGTCTTCGAGACAGAGACTCCATTCAAGTCCTGGTATTTTTACCCCGGCAATAATGAGTCGGGCAAGCCCCGGTCAGACGTAAAGCACAATCATCCTTACAAATACAGCGTGCACATCGACGGTCAAAAGCTTGATCCTAACGTGATCATTCGGCCGTAGGAGTATTTTGGGGCGACCAGATACCGAAATAATCTATATGCCTGATTACGGTTGCGTGCCGGCTCCCAGAATTTCCTTGGTCTCTCCGTGAGCGACTGCGGGAAATGGCGGTTGCTTGCGGCGGCGGAGGTCGTTGGGAAGCTGCGACTTCAGAATAACTAATCCCAACGCGGTAGCTGCGCCCCAGGTAACCGTAATTAATCCCAACTGCAGCAGGTCCGCGATGCGGCTACCGTGTCCGGAGATAAAGGGCGTAACGCTTTTTGCCACTGCCAGGCTGATTCCGCCCGCCAGTACTCCCGTCAGCGCAGACTTTCCTAACTCGTCCCAGCGCAAGGTCCTCAGCGGAACCATTTTTCGGTAATGCAGCAGCCAAGCCAGCGCAAACAGATTCGCGCCGATGCCGATATCGGAGGCGAAGGCCAGACCGATCACTCCGTACTTGTGAAACAGCAGCGAATAGACCGGCAGTGAAGCGGTCGTGATTACGGTGACCGCGGCCATGGGCGTGAGCGTGTCGCCCGCCGCGTAGAAGGCCCGGGCGTAGAGGCCCTGTGCTGACCACAGCGCCAGAGAGAGCGAGAACCAGAAGAAGTAAACCGCGGTGGTTTGCGTATCAGACACCAGAAAGCGCCCGCGACGATACACCAGATCGATCAGCGGGAAGGCGGCTGCCATCATCCATCCCGTGGCGAGAAATGACGCGGCGGCCACGCGGTAAACCGAATCATTCACCGTCGTGGCGAATTCCTGCAGGCGCTTTTCGTTGAACAAGCGGGCAAAAAACGGCAAAGAAGCTTGCCCAGTGGCTTGTCCAAGAACCGCGATGGGCACTGCAAATAGCCGCTTCGCATAGTTGAGGCGGGCGATGTCACCGATGCCGCTGGAGGCATAATGGCGCAGGATCCAGTCATCGGCGGTGACCAGCGAGACTCCGAGCATCAGCGGGATGGAAAGCTTCACCCATTCTCGAAAAGCAGGGTGGGTAACGTCGAAGGACGGACGGTATCCGGTGCCGATGCGTGCCGCTCCAATCACGCTGGCCAGAAACGGTCCTGCAATGCTTCCTAAGAGGGCGCCATAAGCCAGTGATGCAATCCCAAAGTGACGGCCCGCGATGACCCCGCCAAGAATGATGAACAAGTTGTAGATCAGAGGTCCAAACGCCGGAAAAAGAAACAGGCGATGTGATAGAAGCACCGCCGAAACCACTCCACCGACATAAAAGAAGATTTGTGCCGGCAGTAGGATGCGGGTCAGATGAACCGTCAACTCCACCTGCGCAGGCGAGAAACCATGGAACATCCAGCGGACGAACTGTGGCGTCAGAACTTCCGCGATGATGGTTCCAACAATCATCACCGCGCTCATCACCGTGATGACTACGGAAAACGTCTTCTGCGCGTCGGCGTCACGCTTCTCCGCGAGAAACCGCGTATAGATCGAGATGAAGGTGATCGAAGCCGCGCCCCCGGCAACGATGTAATTGAGCCAGTCGGGCAGGGTGAACGCGGCAACGTAGGCGTCGGTCTGCGCTCCCGCGCCGAAGGCATACGCAATGTAAGCCTCGCGAACGTAGCCAATCACCCGCGACAACATCACCGCCCCCATCAGCAGGACTGTGGCCGAAAAAGCCGTGTGCTGGTGCGAGGGTCGAAAGAACTGCAGAAGTTTGTTCATGAGCCGCGGGTTCGAACCCACAAGCTCGAGCTTTCTGATCGCGCGAGATGCGAATTCCTTCAAAGCCTACCAGAGCATTCGACCCGTCACGGAGCTTATCGCGTCAGTCCGGTGAAACGGTTCCTTTATTGATACTGGTATTGATACTGCTCTTAGTGAGCGGCTGACTCGCGGTCACCCAGATGATCTTGAGCCCCAATTACGTGTGGGTCAAAGACTTATGGGATGAGGTGCAATTGAGTGGCATTCGATGTGTAGTGCATTGCCGCCGGACGGATCTCACGCCAATCTGAGCCGAGTTGACGCTGATATTCGGCGCAGCGCACGGAGGCTGGTATGGCGAGCCGTTCTGTCACCGATCCCGAATCTATGGTGGAATTCTGTGAACAGCTAAACCCGCGCGTCCTATTAGAGTCGAAGCGAATTCAACCGCAGCCTGACATGCGCCGCGTTCAGGAAAGTTGGGTTGCGGCTGAGGAAAAACGAGCCCTGCTCTGGCTGGCCGTGCGCACGCCGCATTGCATTGGTCCGGACCACCTGACAGCTCTGGGGCTGATGGCGCAGATCGGAGCAGGGGCCTGTTATGCATTGGCATCGCGTAGCAGATTTGCGCTGCTCGGAGTGATTGTGTGTCTGGCGCTGAACTGGCTAGGCGATTCTCTCGACGGCACGCTGGCTCGTGTGCGGCAGCAACAACGTCCGCGTTACGGCTTTTATGTGGACCACATGGTCGATAGCGTTGGTGCCCTCGCCCTGATGGGCGGCCTGGCCTTGTCGAGCTACATGCATCCCTTCATCGCAATCGCCCTCTTGATTGCCTTCCTCCTGCTTTCGATTCAGTCCTACCTTGCGACCTATGCCCTGGGCGAGTTTCGCCTGTCCTTCTGGCGTTTCGGGCCAACCGAGTTGCGAATCCTCCTTGCCGTGGGCAACGTCGCACTCTTCTGGAAGCCGCGAGTTCATTGCTTCGGGCAGTACTACAAATTATTCGACGTGGGAGGATCGATTGGGCTCACGGGCATGGCAGTCGTGCTGATTTTCTTCACCGCCCAAAATACCCTGCGCCTTTATCGCGAAGAACGGATCGCCAGGTGAGGCCTGAGGTGCGCGGCAACCGGCGCCATCCAGGACTTCGCTGGTTGAAGTTCAATGCAGTAGGTGCGCTCGGAATCATCGTGCAGCTGGCGGCATTGTTCTGCCTGAAGAGCGGCTTCCACCTCAGCTATATGCTGGCGACCGCTCTCGCCGTCGAAGGGGCGGTTCTACACAACTTTCTCTGGCACGAGCGCTACACCTGGGCGGATCGGGTGCAGATATCGGAAAGAAAATCGTTGCCACGCCTGCTGCGTTTCAATTTCAGCAGCGGCGCGATTTCCATCGCTGGCAATCTGGCGCTGATGAAACTGCTGGTTGGTTTCGGCCACATGAACTACGTGGCCGCGAACGTTGCCGCCATCTGTTTGTGTTCGCTGGCGAACTTCATGGTCAGCGATCAGTGGGTGTTCGAAGCGTGAAAAATGTTGAGCAACCAGGTTCGGCGCATGCTTGCGGGACTGGAAGAATCATCCCATACTCGAACCATGCACGGACGTAGAAGGTGTGGCTCTTAATTGTTGCTCGGGTCGCCCGCCGGGCAGAAAGTTGTGATCAGCGTAGCCGACGAAAATGGAGTCGCGGTGGCGGCTTCGATAACATCACCAACCATGCCAATGCCGCGCTGGCGAATGGCGTGATCGATCCGACTCACCCGTCCCCTACTTTCATCGACGCCAATGGGCACGCATTCGCCGGCCGCATCCGATATTTAGGACAGCAGTGACTTTGAAATCTATCCCGAGATCTTCAGCACAACCTTGCTGTAATTCTTCCCCTCCTGCAGCAGTTTGTAGGCCTCTACGGCTTGTTCTAGCGGAAAAACTTTGCCAATCACCGGCGTCAGCTTGTGTTGCGCGATCCATTCTGAGAGCTGCTTCCAGGCCGGTTCCATGATCTCGCGCTTCTGCGAAAGATAGGTCAGCCACAGTCCCTGGACGCTGGCCGACTTTGCATAAAGCGCCCTTACATCCAGTTGCGGAGCCTTCCCCGTTGCTGTGCCGTACTGGATCACCCGTCCAAAATCGCGGAGGCAGCGCAGGCTTTTCGCTGTGTGCTCGCCGCCCAGCATTTCGAAAACCGCATCGACCCCTTCGCCGCGAGTGAGATTTTTAACGACTTCTTCGTAATCGTTCCGTTTGTAATTGATCCCGTTTTGCAATCCAAGTTCCTTGACCCGCGCCAGCTTTTCGTCCGATGAAGAAGTTCCGTACATCTCGACCCCGAGAATCCGTCCGATCTGAACCGCGGCGGTCCCAACGCCTCCGGCGACGGCGTGAATCAGAACGCGATGGCCTTTGCCCGCGGTCGCTGGGCGTGTCATCCCCGCCTGCCAGTAGCCGAGGTACGCCGTGAAATAGTTGACGGGGAAAGCAGCCGCCTGTTCATCAGTCCAATTGTCCGGAGTTGGCCACAGCATGTTCGGGTTCGCGGCAACTTTATCTGCGAACGCCCCCCACTGGATATAACCCATCACGCGGCGCTTGGTGCCTTCTTCGATTCCGGCAAATTCGCGCCCCGCGATCAGCGGAGGCGGCGGAGTTCCGGGGTAGCCGCCCTGCGTAGTCATAAAGTCAGCGAAGTTGATGCCGCCCGCGGTAACGCGAACCAGAGTTTGTCCCGGCTTTAAAACCGGGTCTAGGACATCTTGTACGGAAAGAGAGTCCGGCCCGGATAGACTTGTGATCATTAACGCTTTCATGCCACAGAGTTTAGCAGGATGATTCGCGGCCGGGAGTCACATACTCTTTCCGCCGCGTCTGTCAAGCGATCGTTCCGCAGCAGAAAATGAAGGTGGACCATCTGAAGAGAGAATCCAGCAGAACTGAATCCCGGCTTAAAAGGTCCACCTTGGGTACAAAAATCCTCGGTCGCGCCGTTTACATCACAACGAAAACGGCCAGACGAATTCCAGGGTGAAGCAAATCGATCAGATAATACTGACCATCGCTGTAGTCGATGTAGCAGTCGTCGGTGTAGGCCCAATCCGAAGGCCAGGAGTCGACGAGTTGAAAGTTGTAGCCACCGTACTGAAATTCCGGACGGCCCTGTACGATGATGCTTCTCGCGTTGAAGTGATGCTCCCGTCCGAACTGCGCCCGGAATTTGTCGTCGGGGATGCGCCCGCCCCGGCTAGCCTGCTTGTTATGGTCGCCGCGGTCGTTCTGCATTTCTGGACGTTGCGCGGGTTGAGCATGTTCATTCTGCATCTCCGGATGTTCCTGGCCCTGTTGCCGGTTGCGGTCACCCTGCATTTCAGGATGTTCCTGCCCTTGTGGCTTGGCCTCTTCGCGGGAAGTTTCCTGACCGCGCTTCTGGTCCTGCTTGTCCATCTGCTTGTTGTCTTGCTTTGAAGGCTTGGCTTCCTCTGGGCGCGAGGGCTTGGCTTCTTCCTGCTTGGGTTGGGGCTTGGCTTCTTCCTGCCGCGCAGGTTTTTCTTCTTGTGGCTTCTCGTCTTGCGCATAAACAAGGGCTGAGCTTCCGATCAGCACCGAGAGAACCGTCAGATTCAAAAGTCTTAAAGCTCGCATGAGCATCCTCCGAGGCCATCTTTGATGGCGTGCAGGCGGTCTGCATGTTCATTCAGCAGCTCGCCGGATTGCTAGATTGAGATGCCGTAGATCGGAAGTCGTGCCGGGGGGAAGAAACTGTAAAGGTGCAACGGGAAAAACTGTAGGAAGGAACCTGCATTCTTAAGCGAACCACAGGGAGACTGCGGCTCCACTTTCTTCGCCGGTTATTTACCTTCCGGTATATACTTTGGGCGTTGGTTTACTGAGGTCCTCCGGCCACGCCTCCCCAGAGGCCGGAACGGGGCGCACATTCATTCCCCTAATTCTTGCGTGCCCCGCATGCTGATTTGCCGATTCCCGCCCGAGGCGGCGCGGAAAAGGCGCCGGTGCATTCGCCGAACGTTTGTCGAAACCGCACCGGAGGAGGTCATATTGTGGATTTAATTCTTGTACGTCTTCTTTTTATCATCGTAGTTTCACTTGCCTGTTACTTCATAGAACCGTTCCGGTTGTCGCAGCCACAGGATGCCGGAGTTGGCGCCCTGGTGGGTGCGGGGATTGTTCTGTTTGAATGGAAGTTGCGAACGGTCAGCCTGAAGCGACTGATCGGCGCCGCCATCGGCAGCATCCTTGGCATCTGCGGCGCCTATCTGTTCGCTCTGGTCATTCGCAGTAGTGTGCCTGCCGGCAACACTCAGAGCTTCCTGCAAATTCTGGTCATGCTGCTCATGGCCTACGTCGGCCTGATCGTGGGCGCGAGTAAGGGCGACCTGCTGAATCTATCGGCCCTGGGTGGAATTTTCGGCGGCGAGAAGCAGGGCAAGAAGAGCTATAAAATTCTCGACACCAGCGTCATTATCGACGGCCGCATCGCCGACATCGCGGAAACGGGTTTTCTCGATGGGATCATCGTCACTCCTCAGTTCGTCCTGCGCGAGTTGCAGTTGGTAGCCGACTCTGCCGATTCGTTGAAGCGCAACCGCGGCCGCCGCGGCCTAGACGTTCTGCAGCGCCTGCAGAAGATGGCTACCCTCTCGATTCAGATCGTTGAGGACGACTTTCCCGCCGTCCGCGAAGTCGACCTTAAGCTGATCGAGCTGGCGAAAGTGTATGAAGGCAAGATCATCACCAACGACTTCAACCTGAATAAAGTAGCGCAGCTCCAGGGCGTCGAAGTATTAAACATCAATGAGCTTGCGAACTCGCTCAAACCTATCGTGCTGCCGGGCGAGATCATGAAGGTGTTCATCCTGAAAGAAGGAAAGGAATACAACCAGGGCGTCGCTTATCTCGATGACGGTACCATGGTCGTGGTCGACAACGCGCGCAAGATGATCGGCAAGACCATCGATGTCTCGGTCACTTCGGTGCTGCAGACGACTGCAGGAAAAATGATCTTCGGCAAATGGGATGAACGCGCCTTCACGCGAACCAGCGTGGCTGTTCCGCTCGCGCCGCCGGCGGTCACGGGCACAGCGGTGCCATCGGCTGCGGTTCCGGGTACGTTGGTTGAGACCAAGCCTCAGCCTTAGGTGCCGGCAATCTCACCGCCGAGTACGCAGAGATCCCAAAGCCAAAATCGTAAGGAGAGTTCGACTCGTTTCGGGCATTGCTGTTTCAGCGGCCTCTGCGTCCTCGGCGGCGAACGGTCCCTGCATTTGAACTCCCTGTCACACAACCGTATACTTACAGCCCGCGATGAAGGTAATCGTCATAATTCCGGCGGCGGGACTTGGGACCCGCATGGCGCCGGTCACAGTCGGTTCCCACGTCGACCAAAAGAAGGCTCCTTCCAAACAGTTCACCGAATTGGGCGGCACGCCAATTCTCATCCATACACTTAGACGGTTTGCGGCGGCGGATGCGGTCAATGAAATTTGGATTCCGCTGCGGGAAAATGAGATCGCAGGCTTTCGCGATCGGCTGAAGAAAGAGGCCAAAGAAATTTTAAAAAAAAAGGTCGAGCTAGTAATCGGCGGTGAGCACCGCCAGCAATCGGTAGAAAACGCGCTGAGCGTGGTTTCAGCGGCGGCAGATGACATTGTTCTGGTGCACGATGCGGTACGTCCGTTTGTGAGCGGAGAAATCGTCCAGGCGGTGATTGAAGCTGCACAAAAATACGGCGCGGCAATCGCCGGCCTCCCTGCAGTCGATACGGTGAAGCAAGTCGAACGCACGGCTGAAGGCGCGGTGATCAAAGCGACTATTCCGCGTGCGGGGATCGTGCTGGCGCAGACGCCGCAGGGCTTTCGTTATGACGTGATCAAGAAAGCTTTCGACGAGGCCTCAGCCGACGGCTTCCTCGGCACCGACGAAGCCTCTCTTGTGGAAAGATCAGGTCACGAAGTCGCTGTAGTGATGGGCTCTCCGCGTAATATCAAGATCACCACCCCGGCAGACATGGAGTTGGCGGAGTTCTATTTAAGGAAATGAGCCACGGATTTTCACGGATTTCCACGGATCGAGATCACCAGCTCGGCATAAACTTACTGGCGATGAACACTACAGCGGCAGGCTTGAAGCATTCCGATCTCACCAGCAAGATCATCGGCATTTTCTACGATGTTTACAACGAACTCGGATATGGATTTCTTGAGTCGACTTACGCCACGGCCCTCGTTGTAGGCTTGGAGGAATCGGCCCTGAGTGTAGCCCAAGAGGTGCCCGTGCCCGTGTGGTTTCGTCGAAAAAAAGTTGGGCAATACTACGCTGATTTGATCGTTGAAGGAGTGGTTCTTCTCGAACTAAAGGCCGCGCGAACCCTCGACTCGGCCCACGAAGCCCAACTGCTGCACTATCTGCGGGCGACCGAAGTCGAAGTCGGTTTGCTACTCAACTTCGGCCTGCGCCCTCAATTCCGCCGACTCTTATTCGACAATGAAAGAAAAAAGATCCTTGAAAATCCGTGCGAATCCGTGGCTAGGGTTTCCGCATGAGAATTGGCTACGGCTTCGATTCCCACGAGTTTCGCCACGGCATCCCGCTGAAAATGGGCGGTATCACATTGCCGCATGATAAAGGCCTTGGTGGCCACTCCGATGGCGATGTGCTGCTGCACGCCATTACCGACGCGCTACTGGGAGCTATTGCTGCTCCGGACATCGGAACGCTCTTTCCGCCATCGGATCCAAAGTGGAAGGGATCTGACTCGGCGGTTTTCCTCCGCGAGGCGCTGAAACGCGTGCGCGACGCTGGATATAGCGTGGCAAATATGGACGCGAGTCTGATACTCGCGGCTCCGAAAATTGGTCCGCACGCGGCCGCGATTCGCGCCCGCGTAGCGAAGTTGTTAGGCGTGCCGGGCGATTGCGTCGGTCTGAAGGCGAAGACTCCGGAAGGTCTCAATCTGGAGAACGCCGCCATCGCGCACGTAGCCATCTTGCTGGAAAAAGAAGCGACGCCGAAGAAGAAGAAAAAGAAAAAGAAAGCCTAGAGACCCGGCTTGCTACGCTTTACGTTATAAGACCAAATTGTCATCTCGCCGCGGCTTCTATGAGCGCTCGAAAAATGGCGCGGGAGGGCTCGTCCAGATCGACCGATCGCTCCGGGTGCCATTGCACTGCGAGAACGAAGTGATCCGCGTCAGTTCCTTCGAGCGCTTCAATGATGCCATCGTCGGGGCAACGAGCCGAGATACGCAACCCGTTGCCGATGGCGTCGGCCGACTGATGATGCGAAGAGTTCACGGGTATAACAGGTCTCTTTTCAGTAGCCAGAATGTCCGCCAATTTCGAAATCCTTTCAATCTCGACTGCATGGGCAACCGCGGCTTTCTTGCCGGCTTCGTGATTGACGAGCACGCGTAACTCCTCCGGCAGAAAATCCGGAATGTGCTGAATCAGCGATCCGCCGCGGCAAACATTGAGGCTCTGCAGACCATAACAAATGCCAAGAACGGGCTTGCGCAGGGTGTATGCATCCTGCAGCAGAAGATTGTCGACGGCGTCGCGGCCAGGGTCAGCGGCTGCGGCGTGCGGCGAGCGTGGGGCCCCAAATCTCGCAGGATTGACGTCAGCCTTGCTGCCCGGCAAGAGCACTCCGTCGCAGCCTTCGATGATTTTCAGCAATGCGGCTGGCGTTTGCTCGAGCGCGATGCGAACTGGCTGGCCTCCCGCCTGTTCGACGGCCCGCTCGTATTGTGGAATAGCCCGCTCAGCATATTCGCGATCAAGCGAGTGCGGCATGGGGATCGCGATGCGGGGCTTGGCATTGGCGGACAATCAGCTCATCCTCGCGATTGCAGCCAGAGCTTTGGACTGCCGGTAATGCCGGATCTCCATCATCAGGGCCAGGACGAATATGATGCCTCCTGCGACCAAGGCTGAAGGTAGGGCGATGTGGCGGTAGGCCTCCGTCATATTGGGATGGGCGTGACGCAGCGAGGAAACCACTACCGTAACGAATATGCCAAGCAGCAGGCTGATAGCGAACGAGATCAGCGTGCCGATAAACGTCACCAGCAGAACGCGCACCGGAATGGCGTACCAACGCGGCGGTCGCGGGGTGCGTGACTGCGTGTTCATGCTTCTAAGCTAGCCCGGTAGTGTATAAAAGAGCAAGAATGTCGCAGGCAGCATCAGCTATTACGCGGAGTCCCGCGGATGTGGTTAGGGCAACGCCCGTTGCTCAGGCGCCAAACGGCGTGTGCTATGCCGTGGCCGGGGAAAACTCGGTCAGCTCATTCGACCTGGCGCGGATGATCGCGGCGGTGCCCACCAAGATTGCGTCCGCCCTCAAGCGCAAGGCTTATTATTTTGTCCCGCTCACGGTGAGCCATGGAGAAGAGATTCTGATTGCCGACCGCTACGATGTGGCGCTCAGCGACAATGCGGTTTGCCACCGCAATCTGAATCTGGGCGATTCGCAATGTGTATTCATCTCCACTCGGCTGATGGACGACAAGTTTTCCGTGGCCTTCGAGTTCTATATCAACGTGGGCCACGCGCTGGTAGAGATCGCCGGAGTTTCGCACGAATTCAGCGAGTTGGCCTGGAAACAAGTGGAAGCGGGAATGCGCGGCGAAACTTCGCTGGATGCGTGGGAAGCGCGAAAGCTGGCTCTGGCCGGCGGTCCCGACGCCGAGCGGTTCAAAAACGAATATTTTGAGGCGACATTTTCCGACACCATCTCAATTTATTTGCTGTCGCTGTTTTTAGACGTGGATTATTACGATCTGCGTGAGCGGGACTATCCGTTGCTGGCTCCTTCGGCGCTGGCCGAGCGGCTGAGAAAAGTGGCGGAGTTGTTTCCCGCGAATGCGGGGTTTGAGTTTGCGGTGTTGTACAAGCGGCGGGCCTAGGTGTGGTGCGGGCGCTTCTGCCCGCGAAATCTAACCACGAGCAATCCTTTCCACTTCAAGAAGCCCCGCGATCTCAACCTTCTGAGCAACTTCCAGCAGTTTGTCGGACAAGAGTGTTCGACCCACACGTTCCAGACCCCGCCTCTACTTATTGCTTGTTGCCAATCACGAAGTTCACCGTGCTGGGCTGATTGGCATTCACCGTCACCGACTTCTCCCAGGTCTTTGGTTCGGTGAAAACAGGGCGCTGCACGGCACGCTCGGTAAGAACATCGAAGGCCTGTTCCTTGCCGGCCAGTCCCCAGCCTTCATGCCAGGCCATGATCTGATAGGTGCCCGGCGGAACGTTGGTGAATTCGAAGCGGCCGCTCTCATCGGTAACAGCGTAGTAAGGATGAGGCACGACCATCATCTCGGCATTCATCCATACGTGACCGCCGTTGCAACGCAGGTTGACCAGGCCGGGCGTCGACATGTTGCGCGACGTAATCTGATTGGTGAAAGGGAACGGGAGATTGAAGCTGGCGGCGCCGTCCATGTGGATCGTGTGCAAAGTTGCGTCGGAGCTTTGCATCTGCAGGTCGGCTTTCTGCGGAACCAGCAGAATATGAGGAATATAACGGCAATGCCGCTGGTCGAGGTGGCGGCGCTGCTCGGGGAGTTCCAGCGCTTTGCCGGCCGAGATGTTCTTCAGGTAGACAATCGTATTTGCGACGCCGCCATCGGCACCGATAATCAGGCGCTCCAGGCTGGCGGTTTTCTTGCCCTGCGGGTCGCAGATCTGCGCGTCTTTGGTGATGGGGAAATCCAGGGCGTGAGGCGCAGCCCCGGTCCACTTCACCGTGCCGGATATAGTTCCACCGTCGGTGACGGAAATGACGTTGTAGCTAGTCTGCGCGGCGCCAACCGTCGCACACGCCAGCAGTGAGATCAGCAAAAAGTAACGAGTAATTATGGTCCGCATGCCAACACCTCTGATAGCCCACCGCCCGTTGTTCACGGCTTGCGAGTCGCGCTGCAACGCGGGCTTAGAATTTGGGTCGATCCGGTCTAGTTCCGCGCGCCACGGCTTGTACCCAGCTTGCGGGATCGTGCTGCACAGGGTTCCGCCGAAGCGGGCAGCACTCGTGTTTTGCGGTCGTTCTTGATTCCGCCAGGGAGGGCCGTCACCGGCTCATGTGACCGGAATCACCACTATTAAAGTGCTCTTATTTTCGGTAAGGGTCGAGATTACCGAGGTAATGAAAATGAAAAGGATAGAGGCCGCGATAGAGTCTTTCGATGGGGCTGCTTCCGACGTGGCTGTTCAAGAACTAACGCCGAAATCCAGGCTTGCGCTTTACAATCATTCTCCCATGACTGTCGCGGTTCGATCCTTCGCAAAAATCAATCTCGGACTGTACATCGGTGCGCGGCGCGATGACGGCTTTCACGATCTGCTCACTGTCTACCAGACGATCGGATTGCATGACCTGGTTCAGGTGAGCGTCGGCCGCGGCAGCGGGATTGAGATTCAGTGCTCGGACCCTCGCGTTCCGTGCGACGAATCCAACACCTGCTACCGCATTGTCGAAAAAGCGATGCCGGCGCTGAACGCCAAGGGGCGGGTCACGATCAGGATTGAGAAACGGCTGCCGGTGCAAGGCGGCTTAGGCGGGGCGTCAGCAAATGCCGTAGCCGCGATGATGGCACTCGAACGCTCCTTGAGGAGATCTTTACCAGCGACAGAGCGCCTGCGCATTGCGGAGGAAGTAGGATCTGATTTACCTCTGTTTCTGATCGGCGGGACGGTGCTGGGAGTAGGACGCGGAGAGCAGGTTTATCCCTTGGAGGATTTGCCCGCCATACCATGCGTGATCGTCACCCCGAATGTTGGCGTGTCGACGCCCAAGGCGTTTGCGGAGTGGGACCGATTGTCTGTGGCGGGCACTTCCCTCGACAAGCTCAGGGCAGGCCCTGCCCGCGAAGTTTCATCCGCAATCGATGGAATAGACGGTGGGGAGGGCTCAGAGCCGGACGGGCTTCGCCCGTCCCGGACGGGCAAGAGTGCCCGTCCCCACACGAGCAGTGCTGACGCGCACACTGTGAAATTGACGGTGCCAGCAGCATCCGATAGAATGGTTGAGCTTGGCCGAGGGCTTTCGGCGTGGCTGAGCGAAAGTTACTCCGGTGCTCCTTTTAGAAGGGGCCGGCGCGGGAATCCACTTCTCGAGCTTGTCCGGGCCGGGATCAAGAACGACTTTGAACAGGTCGTCTTTCCTGAGTATCCCGAACTGAGTGTGGTAAAAAGTGCGCTGGAGCGCGCAGGCGCGAAGTATGCGTCGCTGTCAGGCTCCGGGTCGGCGCTGTATGGGCTGTTCGCTTCGAGAGAGGCGGCGCGCGCGGCGGTAGTGCGGCTGAAGAAGCAGGGCTGGAGCGCGCAGGCGACGGTCACGATGCCGCGGCCGGAGTTCTGGAGACGAAGTTTGGCCGGGTGAGTGACTTGCCCCTGGGCGCTCGGCTTTGCCTTCGCTTGGACGGCCGAGGCGGCCGTCGCCATATGGTCGAATAAAGATGGTCCGGAAAGTTTTGATTGTTGATTTTTGATTGTTGATTGACAATAAGAGTGTTGGTTGGCCGGGTTTCAATCAACAATCATCAATCCAAAATCAACAATGGTCTTACTGGGCCGTCGACTAATGGTAGGTCAAGTGCCTTTGGAGCACTTTGTCTAGGTTCGAATCCTAGCGGCCCAGCCAGAAAACCAGCTTTTAGCCTTTAGCTCTTAGCTTGCCGCGAACAGCTTGAGGTTTGGCTAAGAGCTAACAGCTAAAGGCTAAGAGCTAACTATGGCCACTTTAGTCACGCCGACGGACAAAGCCGAGAAGATGGATAAGAACGCCCCGCCCTTGCCCGAGGAGAAGTCGGACCGGAAACCACGCGCACGGGTGGATGAGAAGTTCAAGATCTTCAGCGGAACCGCGAATGAGCCATTGGCGGACGAAGTGTGCCAGTTTCTCGGAATGCAGCGCGGACAGGCGCAGGTGATCCGCTTCGCCGACGGTGAGGCGTACGTCCAGATTCAGGAGAACGTGCGCGGCGCAGATGTATTCGTAATGCAGCCGACCTGCCGCGCCGCTCACAAGGACGGGGGAAGAAGCACCAGCGTCGATGAGCACCTGATGGAATTGCTGCTGATGATCGATGCGCTGAAGCGCGCATCGGCTCGGCGTATCACGGCGGTAATGCCGTATTTTGGATACGCGCGTCAGGATAGAAAAGATAAGCCGCGCAGCCCGATTTCTTCGAAGCTGGTAGCGGATTTATTGACAACTGCGGGGGCGCATCGCGCTCTGATTGTTGATTTGCATACGCCGCAGTTGCAGGGATTTTTTAACATTCCGGTGGATCACTTGTTTGCTTCGCCGGTGCTGGTCGATCACTTCCGCAAGCTGAACCTGCCGAACTTGACGGTAGTTTCGCCCGACGCCGGCGGCGTCGAGCGGGCGCGGTTTTTCGCCAAGAAGGTTGACGCGGCCTTGGCCATCGTCGACAAACGGCGGGTGGAAATGAACGTGGCCGAAGTAATGCATGTGATCGGCGATGTGAAGGGCCGGACCTGCTTGATCATCGACGACTTGATCGACACGGCTGGCACGCTGGTGAAAACCGCAACGGCATTGAAGGAGAACGGTGCTACGGAAGTGTATGCCTGTGCGTCACACGCTGTGCTGTCTTATCCGGCGGTGGAGAATATTGCGAAGTCGGTGATCCGCGAGGTGGTGGTGACGAACACCATCCCGCTAAATGATGAGGCCAAGCAGGAAACAAAGATTCGCGTGCTTTCCATTGCAGGATTGATCGGCCGGGCCATTCAGGCGAATCACGAAGAGACTTCAGTGAGCAAATTATTTGTTTAGGCGGGCCCGAAGAGCCCCATGGAAGAATTTTGGAAGGGTGAGATCCTTCGGCGACGGTAAGGCTGTCGCCTCAGGATGACAAAAAGGAAACGAAATTATGGCGACTACAATTGATCAAAGCACTCTGGAAGCGCAGCCCCGCGAAGCGGGGACCAAGAACCATGCCCGGCGCGTGCGCCGTGAAGGCAAAATTCCCGCCGTTGTCTATGGAGCGGGGAAGGATTCAATGCCGGTCAGCGTGGATCCGCGTCATGTGTTGCGCATCCTGCGCTCGGACAGCGGACACAACACGATTTTCGATCTCGCCCTGCAGGGCGCCGACAAAACCAAAGCCATGATCGTCGACTGGCAGTACGAGCCAATCAAAGGCCATTTGCTGCACATCGACCTGAAGCGCATCGCCATGGACAAGGCTTTGCGCGTCAACGTACCCATCGTGCTGCAGGGCGTTCCTGCCGGGGTGAAGACCGAGGGTGGAATTCTCGAGCAGATGCTGCGCGAGGTCGAAATCGAGTGCTTGCCGGGAGATATTCCGAGCCACATCGACGTCGATGTCAGCGAGCTCACGTTCGGCAAGGTGTTGCGCGTTTCAGATTTGCCGCATAACCCCAAGCTCAAGTTCCTGACCGAAGCGAATCAGCCAGTCGCGCACGTAACTTCAGTGAAGGAAGAAGTTGTGGCCACGCCGGAAGCGGTTGCGGCGGAAGCTGGAGCGGTCCCGGCCGAGCCCGAAGTTATCAAGAAGGGCAAGGCTGAGGTTGAAGGTGAGGGTGAAGCTGCGGCTGCCGAGAAGCCGGAAAAGGCAGAGAAGAAGGCCGAGAAGAAGGAGAAGAAATAGCGCCGTGCTGGCAAGAGCCGAGCTTCGCTCGGCCGGACAGCCGAGGGCGGCTGTCCCCACATGGTTGGGGATGGTGGCGTGAAACTGATCGTCGGTCTCGGCAATCCAGGCATCGAGTATCAATTCACGCCGCATAACCTGGGTTTTTTGACGGTGGATCGAGTCGCCAGCGAGCGTGGCGTAGGGATCAGAAACCGGCAATGCCGGGCGCTTACGGCAAGAGTGCAGGTTGGGGACGAGCCGGTGCTGCTGGCCAAGCCTGAGACCTTCATGAACTTGAGTGGTCTGTCGGTGCGGGAACTGGTAGCGGAATACGATCTAAAGCCGGAATCCGACTTGATCGTGATTCAGGACGAGCTGGATTTTCCGCTGGGTACGTTGCGGATTCACACCCGGCGGAGTTCGGCGGGACATAACGGCATCGAGTCGATCATCGGTGCCCTGGGCACGCAGGATTTTTTGCGCATCCGGATGGGCGTTGCCCCGGAACGCAAGATAGAAGACGGTCAGCGTTATTTACTGGCGCCCATGAACAAGGCAGCGCTCGCGGTAGTAGACGAAATGCTCGGCACCGCGGCGGAAGCGGTAAAAATGATTTTGACCGAAGGTGCGGCGGCGGCGATGAACCGCTTCAACCGCAAAGAAGAGAAAGATTAGCCACGGATTCTCACGGATCGAGAATCTTTGAGAAGGTTGATCCGCAACAATCAGTGAAGATCCGTGGCCAAGATTTGGAGATAACAATGAATCGTACCTATGAACTGATGTTTATTGTCCGCCCCGATATGGCGGATGAAGATCTCGAGAAACTGATTTCGAACCTGGAGTCGACCGTAACTTCGGCATCGGGTTCCATTAAGAGCGTGGACCGCATGGGCAAGCGCCGTCTGGCGTACATGGTGCGGAAGTTCCGCGAGGGTCTCTTCATTCTGATGACCATCGAAGGCGCTGGAGCTGTTGTGCACGAACTGGAGCGCCGCCTGCGCGTCACTGAGCCGGTGATCAAATTTCTCACCGTGCGAATCGACGAAGAACAGAAGCGGCTGGAGAAGATCAAGAAGCTGCGCGACGCGAAAAAGAAAGTGAGTGCGCAGCCGGCAGCGCCTGCGCCGGAAGAAGCGCCCGCGCCAGCTGCACAGGAAACTCCAGCAACGGCGTAGAACGTGTGCCTTCCGCTTTGAAAGGGCACTGCTTTAGCCGTGCCGCAACGCTTGAACGATTTTGACTGGCGACGGGTCACTGACCCTTGCCAATGATTCAAAGGAGCATTATGACTGACGAAACAAAAGCACCAGCGCCATCCGGGGATCGGCCCTCGCGGCCCTTCGGAGAGCGTTCTGGCGGAGATCGTCCTAGCGGAGACCGTCCCCGCTTCGGCGGCGGCGGAGGTGGCGGCCGTTCCGGCCCCGGCGGTCCTCCGCGCGAAGGCGGACGCAAATTTTTCCGGCGCAAGAAAGTGTGCAAGTTCTGCACGGAAAAAATCGCAGACATCAACTACAAAGATTACCGTCTGCTCGGCCAGTTCGTCGCCGAGAGCGGCAAGATCGTGCCCCGGCGTTTGACCGGCGTCTGCTCGCCGCATCAACACCGGCTGGCCACCGCCATCAAACAGGCCCGCAACATCGCCCTGCTGCCATTCGCCGGAAGAGCATCGTAAAAAAGCAGCTTCTAGCTACTAGCTCCTAGCCACGTCTGGCCGGAGAAGGGGTAAGCTAGAAGCTAGAAGCTAGGAGCTATCATGGAAGTCATTCTCAAAGAAGATGTAACCAAGCTGGGATCGCGCGGCGACGTCGTCAAGGTCGCCGAAGGGTATGGGCGCAATTTTCTTCTGCCGCATAAGCTGGCTATCGAAGCCACTGCCGGCAACAAAGCCGTCATCGGGCAGATGAAGGCGGCTTCAGTGCGCCGCTCAGCCAAGGAAAAAAAGCAGGCTGAAGAGCTGGGCAAGCAGTTTGAAGGCCTCTGGGTTTCGTTCCAGAAGCGGGCGGGCGAACACGATCATTTGTTCGGCTCAGTAACTTCGGGAGATATTGCCGACGCTGTCGTGAAGAAGGGGATCAATCTGGACCGAAAGCAGATCCAGCTCCACGAGCCGCTGAAGACCCTGGGCGAGTTCACCGTGCCGGTGAAGCTGCACAAGGATGTGACGGCGCATCTGAAAGTTATTATTGAGAAGGAAGTGGTAGCGGAGTAAGTGCGGGTCGTCGGCTAATCGTAGACTTCGCGGCGGTGAGCTATTCGAGTCACACTCACGACCCTGGCGGTGTCGTCGATGATGTAAATAACGCGCCAGTCACCAATCCGGACACGCCACTGGTCCTTGTAGCCTTTCAGCTTCCTGCATCCGGCAGGCCTTGGGTCATGCCCGAGCGACTCCAGCCTGCGAACCACGCGTGCCAGCGCGGTATCGGGCAGGGATTCGAGTTCCTTCCGAGCTGAGGGTTTTAGCTCGACAGCATAACTACTCACGAATCCGCCCGCGCTTGACGAGATCCGCCTTCACCTTTTCCAGCGGTATTCCCAGCTCTTTGCGGCGAGATTCGGAGATCAGGCCGTCCCAGAAATCCGCAAGCCGGGCTCCATGCTTTTTCAGGTCGATGAGAACGGCGACTTTGCGGCCCTTACCGTCGGTGACAAATTGGACACCAGTCATGGGTTCATTTTCCCACACGCGCCACCTCGGCGTCCTTAGCTGTTTGACGAGGCAAAGCCAGGAGCGACTGTCCCTCCACGTGTTTACCCGGACTGTTGGCTGTCCTGTCTATCCAAGCTGTTGAGTCTCAAGCAGAAATCTCTGTTTCCAGCCTATAATTCCTGCTCACGGTTCGCCTGATTACGCGTCTATTCCAATGCAAGCCCGGGTGTGGCATTGACACCGGGCGGTAGAGGACATGACAAAAAATGCCGGCCGAGGTTTGGGCAGAAACACTTGCGGTTGGTGAACGGGCGCAGTCGAGAACGCACCGCGACCGATGGGAGAAGGTCAGCGTTGGCATAGTCAACAACAAGCAAAACCCCGTGTGGGACCGCATGGCTGGGCAAGAACGTCGCATCGACGATACGATCCTGATCCGCGAGGCGCAAAGCGGTAACCGTGCTGCCTTCGAGGAGTTGGTGCGTCATTACGATCAGGCGGTCTTGCGGCTGGCGCTGCACTTAACCGGCACCGAGCACGACGCCCAGGACGTTTATCAGGACGCCTTCCTCAAGGCCTATAAGAACATCGGAAGCTTTCGCTTCGAGTGCTCGTTCTATACGTGGATTTATCGCATCGTGACCAATCTTTGCCTGGATCACCTGCGCAAGAAAACGGTGCGCAAGGAAGATGCGCCGGTCGCGAAGGACGGTAACGGCGGTGAGTACGACTTGCTCGATCAGGTGCCAGACGGGCGGGCGGGAGCGAATCCGGAGCGCGACTTGATGCGCCGGCAATTGGGAGCGCGCATTTCTGGCGCCCTGGAAAAGCTGACGCCCCGCGAGCGCATGGTTTTCGAACTGAAGCATTACCACGGATTGAAACTGCGCACCGTGGGCGAGATTTTGCATACCACGGAAGAGACCGCCAAGAATACGCTCTTCCGGGCCACGCAGAAATTGCGGGGGCAGTTGGCGGATATGAGATGAGCAGGGCCGGGCTGCGCCCGGCGGACAGCCGAGGGCGGCTGTCCCCACATGGTTCCTGGTGGTCGAGGAGGTTTTGAATTATGAAATGCGAATGGGTACGAGAGAATATCATGCTGCATGTTTATGGCGAGTTGGCTGATGACGCCCGTCATGAACTCGAGCAGCACGTCGCCCGCTGCGCCGATTGCGCCGCGGAACTAAAGGCCGAACAAGGGTTTCATGCCCTGCTTGCGCAGGAACCGTCGGCGGAGCCCACACCCAATCTGCTCGCCGCCTCGCGCATGCGTCTGCAGGAAGCGCTAGAAACCGCCGAGCAGGGCCACTTTTGGCATCGCCTGGCGTTCGATCCGGCGAACTGGCTGCGGCAAGTCCGCTTTTCCCCCGCTCTGGCTTCCGCGATTTTGATTCTCGGTTTTGCCGGCGGCATGGGAACCGCCTACAGAGTTTTAGGTCATCAGCCGCAAGGCGCAATCACAAGCTCAACTTCTTCTCCCACTCCCGCAGAAGCTTCCATCACCGGCATTCGTTCCATCACGCAAGATTCTGGCACCAACCGGATCAACATCAAGTACGACACGGTCTCCACTTCAGAGGCGCAAGGATCGCTGAATGATCAGCGTATCCAGCAACTGCTATTGTTCGCCGCGCGCAATAATTACAATTCCGGCGTGCGTATGGATTCCGTCGACCTGCTGACCAAGAAGCCCGATGTTTCGCAGGTCCGCGACGCCCTGATTTATGCCCTGAGCTACGACACGAATCCGGGTGTGCGGCTGAAAGCTCTCGACGGCCTGGGAAGTTTTGTGAAGGATGATGTGCGCGTGCGCGACGTAGTGCTTCAGGCTTTGGTAAACGATTCCAATCCCGGCGTGCGCACCGAAGCCTTGCGTTTGATCGAGCCGGCGAAGGCCGACGGCAGCGTGCGCGGCGTGTTGATGACCCTGGCCGCCAAAGATCAAAGCCAGTACATCAAGTCGCAGGCCCGCACGATGCTGGCGCAGTTGCCGGAGATTGATTGAAGTTCTGGAACCTGAGGTGATTATTTGAAGCGTTCGCCACAATTCGTCAAAGTGTTCTGCGTGTTGACCGTGCTCGCGCTGCTGGCCGTGGCGCAGGACACGCGAGTCTCCCGCGAGGGTGATGGCTGGAGACAGGAAATCACGGGTACTCTCTCCGGGGTCAAAACCCTGCGAGTCAAGGTGGATATGGGCTCGGTGGTCGTGCACGGTGGACAGCAACCAGGCATAAATTACGTCGTTCATACCCGTTCCTCTTCGTCCTCCGAGCAGGATGCGCGCCGCCAGTTCGAGTCGTTCAAAGTCAGCGCCTACGTGCGTGGCGATACCGCGTGGATAACCGGCGACTGGCAGGGTGGACGCCCGCGCAAGTTTTCCGGAGAATTTGCCATCAACGTTCCCCGCGAAATCAGCCTGGTGAAAATAGAGACTGCTGGCGGCAACATCGAAACTACAGGTGTCGCCGGACGCGTCGAGGCCGAGAGTGGTGGCGGCAGCATGCACCTGGATGATATTGGCGGAGGCGCCCGCGCGGAAACCGGCGGTGGTTCCATTGATGTAGGAACGATCAAAGGCGATATTTCGCTGCACACTGGCGGCGGCTCCATCGAAGTGCATCATGCCAACGGAAAAATCATTGCGGAAACTGGCGGCGGCAGCGTCGAGATAATGTCTGCCACCGATGGCGCCAGCATCGAAACCGGCGGCGGTTCCATCGAGGTCCGCCAGTGCAACGGCAAAGTGAAGGCGGAAACCGGCGGGGGCAGCATTGACCTGGGCGATATCACTGGCCCCGCTCAACTGGAAACCGGCGGCGGCAGCATTCACCTCGCTTCCGCCAAGGGCCATGTTGAGGCCCAGACCGGCGGCGGCGGCATCGAACTTTATGGCGTTCCCTCGGCCCGGGTGGAAACCGGAGCGGGCGGCATCGTCGTGAAACTGGTGCGAACCAGAGCTGAGCGCCACGATTCCACGCTTGAAACTTCGGCGGGTGACATCACGGTTTACATCGCGCCGGACGTTGCCATCTCCGTTCGCGCCAGCGTGGACTTGGGCAACGGTCACCACATAACTTCTGACTTCCCCGACATTCACATTGCGACTGAAGGCGACAAATGGGGCCCGAGGTCGCTAAGCGCCGAAGGCAAATTGAACGGCGGCGGTCCTGTGTTGAAGGTGCGGACCACCACCGGCGATATTTGCTTCCGGCGTGCAAATTAATAAATTGCGGGCATAAGTGCAGTACGGTGCGTTCCACAGGAGGTTGACCATGCGCAAACAAATCTGGATGACGATCATTTTGCTGCCGTTGCTGCTTGCCATGTGCCCGGCCGAGCAGCGGTGGATCGATTCCTCGCAACCGTATGGATTTCCCAGCGAAGAATCGGGCACCACCTCCTACCTGGGTGTCGACATCGTCGACATCACATCCGATCGCCTCGGCGCACTCAAACTGAAAGAAGAGCAAGGCGTCGAAGTCACCATGGTCGACCAGGACGCTCCCGCCGGAAAAGCCGGAATCAAAGAGCATGACGTCATTCTCACCATGAACGGCACTGCGGTCGAAAGCAAGTCGCAGCTGCAACGCATGATTCATGAAACTCCCGCGGGGCGCGTGGTTGCGCTTGGCCTTAGCCGCGATGGCCAGCCCTTGACCATTAAGGTGCAACTGGAAGACCGGCGCTCTGAGTTCTCCCATATGGGAAAATCCAAAGATGATTTTCATGTCGAAATCCCCCCCATCCCTCCCATGCCCAATATGCCGGACTTTGACATTCCCAACATGGGTGTCGCGTACGTTCACTCGTCGATGCGAAGCGGAATGATGGTAGAGAATCTCACGCCGCAACTGGGCGAATTTTTTGGGGCCAAGGGCGGAACGGGTGTTCTAGTGCGCTCAGTGGAGAAAGGTAGTCTCGCCGAGAAAGCCGGCCTTCGCGCCGGCGATGTGATCATTCGCGTAGGCCAACAGGCGGTTCATGACACCAGCGATTTCAGTCACGCCTTGCGTAGTCACAGCCCTGGCACTGTGAATGTAAATGTTATCCGCGACAAAAAAGAGCAAACCCTGACCCTTACCTTACCGGGCCGCAAAGAATCCGGAGAGATGATGGAGGAGAGCTTCGACGTGCCTGAACTCGACGCCGATACTCAAACCGCGTTGAGCGAGGTACGCGATGAAATCGCCAGGCTGCAGCCTCAACAAATCGCCGCGGAAGAATCCCGCAAGGTGTCGGAGGAATTCCGTAAATCTCTCTGCTTGCAGCAGCAACAGATAAAAGAGCAGGCCGAGAAGCTGCAGCAGGAACTTGGCCCGAAGATTCGAGAGGAATTGCTCAAGAACCGCGAAAAACTGCAGAAAGAATTAGAGCAGTTGCGGGTTGAGATGCGGCGCAATTGGCTGGATATCTAAAAATTTGTCGCCCCAAGCGACGCTCGCGACGACAACCAGGAAGGTGACAAGCCGAAGCTAAGAGCCGGCCCCTTGTCGGCGCGCTACGGCCCCAAGGCCAACGCGGTTTCGGCCAGCCACTTTCGCGGCATACAAAGCGGCGTCGGCGGCCCTCACCAACTCGTCGCGGGTGGAGCCTTGTTCCGGAAACGACGCCGCTCCCGCGCTGATGGTCACAGTGCGCGGCACTCCCGGAAACTGCCAGGCCGCTACTATCTTCCTTAACTTCTCCGCAATGTTCATAGCATGTTGCGCATTCGTCTGGGTCAGCAGAATTCCGAATTCCTCGCCACCATACCGGCAGACCACATCGATCTTCCGCAGTTGCTGGTTGAACAGGGAAGAAACCTGCCGCAACACTTCATCGCCTAGCACATGCCCAAACTCGTCGTTGAGCCTTTTGAATTGATCGATGTCGGCCATGATCACGGCCATCCCGGTGCCATATCGTCGGGCGCGTTCAATTTCTTCCATGATGCGCAATTCGAAAAAGCGGCGGTTGAAAATTCCGGTCAATCCATCCAGATAGGCAAGCTGTTTTACTCGCTCAACGTAATGCGCATTCTGGATTGCGGTTGCGCAAATGTCGGCGACGGATTCCAGAGATTCCAAATCGCCATCTCGAAACGCATCCGCCTGCGAGCTATCGAGCGCGAGCACTCCCAGCGCCTGTCCGAAGGAAACCAGCGGAATTCGGAGGCGCGAAGCTGACTCAGCAAAAAACTTCATGGTGGTGGCGCTGCGCAAATCGCTTTCTACCATGGTCCGGTTGCCGCTCAGAATGGTCGCCCAGGGCTCGTTGCTCGCCGGAAAGCGTCCCCCCTGCGGAATGCGCGGAGTCAGCGTGCCGTGATGAGATCGCAACACCAGATCTTGATCTTCGCGCAGGAACAGCGACACGTGCGAGACCCGAAACGCATCTTTCACCAGCTGGCAAACCCGGCTCAGCAATTCTTCGAGATCCAAAACCGCTGTGGTCTGTTGCGCGATGGCGTTAATCGCCTGCAACTGGCGCGCCCTTTGCTGCTCCAGGGAATAAAGCCGCGCATTCTGCAAAGCCATTGAGGCCTGCGTAGAAAAAAGCGTCAGCAGGTCGATGGTCTCCGAATCGAAATGGTCCAGGCGGTCGCTCTGGCAATCGAGCACTCCCACCACTTCATCACGCACCATCAAAGGAATGGCAAGCTCGGAGCGCGTGGATTTCGCGGAACAGAAATAGCGAGGATCCTGGCTGACGTCGGGAGAATAAACTGGCTGCTTCTTCAGCGCTGCAGCGCCAGTAATTCCCTGGCCGGGCGGCAATAAAATCTTGTCATGGCCTTCGTCCCAGCCAATCTGCGAGCGGACGTACAACTGCTGCGACTGCTTATCGAGCAGCAGAATGGCCACGTTGCGTAAATGGAAATAGTCATGCGCGATGCCCAGGATGCGCTGCAATACCTCGTCCAAATCGAACGTGGAGAGCACAGCTTGCCCTGCATCGTACAAGACCGCAATATTGTTCATGGTGCAGACTAATGGTAACGTGGCGGGAGAGCTTGAAAAGGTTCCCGAAGTAACGAACAACGGCCCTGATAGTAGCTAGGCGGAGGCGGCGTTAGCGCGGGTAATTCCGCGTGAAGGATCTGAAGCGTTGTCATCCCTCGCTGTGCTCGGGACGACAACTGGATTGTGGGAAACCCCGTCCTACTTCCACCTTCTCGCCGTGCGAATCAGCCCATACGCCACAACGCAAAACCAGAAATCCACCACCAGCCCCCAATCCGGCCGAAATGGCTGATGTCGTGGGAGATGAAACAGCGGGCCAAGAAAGAAGTACGCCACATTACCGAGAATAATGGCGCACAGAGCCTCAATCAGGTTTAGCAGCACATCGCTTTAGACGCAAAACAGGGGCCTTGCGGCTCTATGCGCGCGTCCCGAACCCACTCCCTGCTAACATTCCCTGATAACTCCACATGCTGGAACTTACCACCCCCGTGCAATACGTCAAGGGAATCGGCCCCAAGCTGGCGGAGATCCTCGCCACCAAAGGTATAGTCACGGTCGGCGATTTGCTCAACTACCTGCCCTTTCGGTACGAAGACCGTCTGAACCCGCGCGGCATCGCCGAATTGCGCGCCGGAGAAATGGCCACCGTCATCGCCGAAGTTCGCAACTCCGGACTGTTTCGCACTCGCCGCATGCCCATTTTCCAGCTCACCGTAGGCCAGGGGCGCACCCGCCTGAAATGCCTCTGGTTCAATGCCACGTACCTGCAAGACAAATTCAAGCCCGGCCAATTGATAGCCCTCTACGGCAAGGTCGAGCAAGACTCGCGCAGCGGAGAGCTGCAGATCATCCAGCCGCAATTTGAAATGCTGGGCGACTCCGGCGGCGCGGACGACAAAGCCGCCGCCTCGCTCGAAGTCGGCCGCATTGTGCCCATTTATGAATCGGCCGGGCAAGGACGCGTGACGGCGCGCTGGTTTCGCCGCGTCATCCGCACCGCCCTCGACGATCTCACTCCCGACCTGCCCGAAACTATTCCGGCCGCAGTGCGCGAGCGTCAGGCGCTCATTTCGCCGCGCGAGGCGCTGTGGAAAGTGCACTGGCCCGAAGCCGGAGAGAGCTTCGAGGCGCTGCAGTCCTCGCGTACCCCAGCGCACATCCGCCTGATCTTTGAAGAATTATTCTTTACCGAGCTGGGTCTGGAACTAAAACGCCGCCAGCAGAAGGCGCAAACCGGAATCGCCTTTCAACTCGATGATCGCGTGCGCCAGGCCATCAAGAAAATTCTGCCATTCCATCCTACCGCAGCGCAGAAACGAGTCTTGAAAGAGATCGCCGATGACATGCAACAGCCCCATCCTATGCGCCGTTTGCTGCAAGGTGATGTCGGCTCGGGCAAGACCATCATCGGATTCCAAGCCGGCATCATCGCTATCGAAAACGGCTACCAGGTCGCGCTGATGGCACCCACCGAAATCCTCGCACAACAACATTATTTTTCCGCCCGCAAAATTCTCGAAAATGCCGGCTACCGCATCGTCCTGCTCACCGGCTCGCTCGAATCCGACCGCAAGCGCGAAATTCGTCGCCACATCGCGCAGGGCAATGCACAACTTGTCATCGGCACACACGCTCTGCTCGAAGAAAAAGTCGAGTTCGCCAAACCCGGCCTGGTCATCGTCGACGAGCAACACCGCTTCGGAGTCCTCCAGCGTCTCAAGTTAATGAAAAAATCTGGCGAAAGCGCCGAGGGACGCGGCAAGAAAGTTCTCACCGAATCCGATGCCACAGCCGCCGACAAGAACTCAGCCGAGCCCGATGTCCTTGTCATGACTGCCACGCCCATCCCGCGCACCCTCGCGCTCACCCTCTACGGCGATCTCGATCTCAGCATTCTCGACGAACTTCCTCCCGGCCGCACGCCCATCGTCACCCGCCGAATCACCGACGACCGCTCGAATGAAGTGTGGGACTTCGTGCGCAAGCAAGTCGCCAAGGGACATCAGGTCTACGTGGTCTATCCCGTCATCGCCGAAAACGAAGAGAGCGAGTTGAAGGCCGCCATCAAAATGTATCGCGAGCTGAGCAGCAAAATATTCGCCGATCTAAAAGTCGGCCTGCTGCATGGCCGTCTCGATTCCGAATTAAAAGACCAGGTCATGCGCATGTTCCAGAAAGGCGAGTTGCAAATTCTGGTCGCTACCACCGTGATCGAAGTTGGCGTGGACGTGCCCAATGCGACGGTGATGGTCATCGAGCATGCCGAGCGCTTCGGTCTCGCCCAACTTCATCAGTTGCGCGGGCGCATTGGCCGCGGCGCCGCAAAATCTTTTTGCATTCTCATGACGGGCGGCAAAGTCACCGAAGACGGCGAGCGACGCCTCGACGCTATGACCCGCACCAACGACGGCTTCCAGATCGCCGAACTCGATCTCGAACTGCGCGGCCCCGGAGAATTCTTCGGCACACGCCAGGCCGGAATGCCAAACTTCCGCGTCGCCAACCTGATTCGCGATCGGCAACTGCTGGAACTCGCTAAGCGCGAAGCCGCCGCCGTAATGGCGGGACCGAATTCTGAAGTCACCCAGGTGGAAATCAGTCGCGCCCTCGTCGCCATGCGCACACGCTGGCAGCACACCTACGGTCTGGTCGAAGTGGGCTGAACTGATAGAATCGAAGGATGGCGGGCGCTTCCCAACTGATCCAAATCGACGTGGGACCTCCAGTCCGCATGCCGAAGCCCGACTGGCTGCGCGCCAAAGCGCCGGTAGGCGATAACTTTCACGAGCTGAAGAAACTGGCACGCGGGCTGGGATTACATACCGTTTGCGAATCGGCGCAGTGCCCGAATATCGGCGAGTGCTGGAACCACAAGACTGCAACTTTCATGCTGCTGGGCGATATCTGCACCCGCCGTTGCGGATTTTGCGCCGTCCCCAAAGGTCGCCCCGAAACAATCGATTGGGATGAACCCCGCCGCGTGGCTGAAGCCGTGGCTACGCTCGGACTGAAGCATGCAGTCGTGACCAGTGTGAATCGTGACGATGACAACGTCGGGGGCGCCAAAATTTTTGCCGAAACCATCCGCCAGATTCGCGAACTCATTCCAGATTGCCGCATCGAGGTGTTGATCCCGGATTTTCAGGGATTGGAAGAGCCGCTGAAGATTGTGCTGGACGCGCAACCCGACGTTCTGAATCACAATACCGAAACCGTGCCTCGCCTCTATCGCGCCGTGCGTTCCGGCGCCCGCTACGCTCGCACGCTGACGCTGCTCGAAAATGCCAAGAAGTTTTCTCCCGGTATGGTCACGAAAAGCGGGGTTATGGTGGGATTGGGCGAGTCGAGCGATGAGTTGATCGAAGTCTTCCGCGATCTCGGCACCCGCGGCGTCGATATTCTCACGGTGGGCCAATATCTGCGGCCGTCGCGCGACCACCTGCCGATTGCCCGTTTCTACACACCTCAGGAGTTCCGCGATCTCCGCGATGAAGCGCTTCGCTTCGGTTTCCGTCACGTCGAGTCTGGCCCCATGGTCCGTTCCAGCTATCATGCGCACGAACAGGCCGAGTCGACATCGGTTCCTCGCGTGATAACTTAACCCCACGATGCTGAGCGCGCTTCTGGTTCTGCTGGGTTTCTTCGCAGGCATGCTGGGGGCGCTGACCGGCATCGGCGGGGGCGTTCTCCTCACTCCAATCCTCGCTCTACATTTTGGAATACCCATCCGGCAAGCTATCGGAACCAGTCTGGTTGCCGTGATCACAACTTCTGCGGCAAGTTCGTCCATCCATCTGCAGCGGCACACCACCGACATTCGGCTCGGCATGACGCTCGAGCTCGCAACGTCTTTCGGCGCGGCTGTCACCGCCTACCTGGTTGGATACTTCAATCGCAGCGTGCTCGAAGGATTATTCGCGGGCTTTTTGCTTTACGGTTCCCTTACGATTTTATTGCGCCGGGGCAAAGTAAAAGATCAGGAGGAGATTCCTCCTAAAAATAACGGGGAGACCGTGATTCCACCCTACGAGCCGCAGCGCTATCCCTGGGGTCTTGCCGCGTCCCTTGTAGCTGGCGGACTGTCCGGCCTGCTCGGCATCGGCGGCGGACCGATCAAAGTCCCGGTGATGTTCATTTTCATGAATGTTCCACTCATGGTCGCCACAGCCACCTCGAACTTCATGATCGGCGTCACAGCTGCCGCCAGCGCCATCGTTTACTACCGCCGGGGAGACATTCTGGTCGAGCTCGCCGCGCCATTAGCGGTCGGAGTATTTCTGGGTTCGTTATTGGGCGCGCGCCTCGCCCCGCGCATTCAGACAAAATACGTCATGTATCTTTTGGTGGCGATCATGCTTTATCTTGCCGGACATTTGTTCTTCCACGTGTTTACCGGAGGACGCACGGTATGAGCCAATTGCGTGAGCCAGGCCTTGACCGCGTGGTTGCTCTGGTGATGCGTGTGGGTGCGTTTGGGTCCTTCTTCATCATGCTGGCCGGATTGCTGCTTGGACTTTTTGTTGAAGACCCCATCGCTGCACACCTCGAGCGCTTGGGGGTGCTGCTGATGTTGGCTACTCCAGTTGTGCGCGTGGTGGTCGCGGGAATACTTTTTCTGCGCGAAAGCGACTGGAAGTACGGGGCAATCTCGTTCGGTGTGCTCACGATTCTGTTGCTCAGCGCTCTTTTCGGAATCGGCGAGCACTGAAGTCCGTACAGCGTGACACAGTTCTTATCGAGCCGGGCTTAGACCAGTACTTAGAAAATGTGCAGCTTGATAGTGAGATACTTTTTAGGGTTCTCGCGGAAAGCTTTTAAGAAGCCCTGCGTGTCTACCATCACTTGATTCGCATTGTTATAGAGCGACTCGTCCTTGAATAACTTTCCCGCCGTGCCTTGCCCTGCTTCTAATGCGCTGGTGAGTGCCGCAAGCTTCGTCAGGGTTGTATCAAGCTTCTTGGCAAGTTCTTCGTCCTTGGTCAGCTTGCCCAGAGTGCCCTTGCCAGCGTTGATATCGTCGCTCACCTTCTTCAAATTGGCGACCGTGTCGTTCGCGTTGTTATAGAGCGACGGATCCTTCAAGAATTTCCCAGCTGTGCCCTTGCCCTGTTGCAGGTCGTCCGTCACAGCATTGATTTTGTCCAGCGTGGCGAGGAACTTGTCGTACGCATCGGTGCGATTGATCAGTTCGCCCAGACTCCCCTTGCCTTTGGCAATCTGATCGACAATTCCATTGAACTCGGTCACGGTTTGAGAGAAGCGGTCGTATAAGGTGGGATCGTAAATCAACTTGCCCAGCGATCCCTTGCCACTTTCCGCGAAGGCCAGAATACGGTCCGCGCGCTTGAGCAGTGCGTCCATGTTCTGCAGAGTGCTCTGGCTGGACCGCACCACTTCGTTGAAGTCCGGATGGACGTGCGTCGGAAGGACATCGCCGTTCTTCGCCTGTGGGCCGATCGCCTGGGAGCTGTCGATATCGAGATAAATTTCGCCCAGCACCCCCGCCGTGTCCAGCGATGTTACCGAATCGCGGCGCAGATTGAAGCTGTACTTGGTGCCCACCTTCATGGTCACTTCGACTGGCGTGAGCTGTTTATCTTTATCGGGAACGATGCGCATAGTCACGACGTTGCCAATATCCACGCCATTCAGGCGCACTGGCGCGCCGGGTCGCAACCCGCCTGCATTGTCAAAAAAAGAAATCAGCGTCATTCGGTGGGTGAACAGGCCGCTGGTTCCGGACATCAGAAACAGAAGCAAGGCCAGTGTCAAACTTGCGAAAATCACGGTCAGACCGACCCGAAGTTGCGACCATTTGAGCTGCTTCTGACTCGGCAAATGACTCCCTCAGAGAAGCTTGCTACTCTTGACGCGGCCTTGCACAAAGGAACAGCCGTAAGACTGGGCGCCGCCCCTCGCAGCATCATAACAAAATCCGCGTCGCCGCCTAACCCCTAACGCGCAGAGTCGACGCCAACGCCAAAGCCAACGCATATGCGGCGACTCCGCATGCTAAAGTTGCGGTCAAGCCAAATTGGATCGCTATCACCATCGCCAGCACGGACCCCAACACACTTGCGGCCGCGTTCATTGCCCACGCCCACTCTACGGCGTTGTCTTCACTGGTTGCATTCGGGGGAGAGTGCTGGAAAGAACCCGCCAGCAAGGCACGCAATCCCGTTGGAAACGGCATTCCCATCACAAATCCCAGTGGTGCAAGCAGCAGGCCGCTAATTATCAAGCGATATTCAAATCGCAACCCCACCCACGCTGAAAGCACGCGCGGCAGGAAAAATACATCGGCCATCAGAGCCACGATCACGAGCACCAGTGGGACCCAGGCCAGCTCCATCCGAGCCAGCCACCGGCGCGACAGCAAGCTCCCCGTCCCGCTCGACAACATCAGCAAAAAGATCACGACCGTAAGCGCATACGTCGGGTGCCCCAAAAAAAGCACGAAGCGCTGGATAAAAGCGATTTCCACCAGAATATATCCCAGTCCCACCGCCACGAAATAAAGCAGCGGCACCGGCGAGTGCCGGCTCCCATGAAAAGCCAATGGCAGGATCAGGAATGCGAGCACCGCAATTACGGAAATCGCCAGCACCAGCAGCAGAACCAACACTCCCAGGTTCACCTTCCAATCAATCCCATTGCGCAATCCCTGTGCTCCCAGAATCTGTCCCAGCTTGAGCGTGAAAAAGAAAAACGGCGCATCGTCGCTGACCGGAGCAACGTTGTAGGCGTAGCTACGCGCGAAGAGCTCAGCATCGTTGCTGGCGATCAGATCGGCAAATGGATTGCTTCCGGGATCGGAGGGCAGGTACAACGGGTGAAGTTGCTCATACTCGTCGAAATGCGCCTGCACCGCGGACTCCTCGGCTTCGGTAAACGCATTTTTCTTCGCCAGCACTACAACCGGAATCCCATCCTCATTGAGTGCACCTTGCGAGGCAACAATAAAATTGCGGGCAGGATTCGCGATTCCCAAACTGTGTAGCGCCTCCATGGCCACCGCCACCACGCGAAGAGCCTCGCGTGGCTGCCGGAATTCCCAGCGCGTGATCGCGATCATGCCATCGGGTTTCAGATGCTGAAAGTACTCTCGAAAGGCTTCCACCGTGTAGAGATTGTTTTCGCTCAGCGCAAACGCGCCTGCCGCAGTTGAGGCCCAGGTATCGACCAGGGTCATCTGTACCACGTCGAAGCGCTGCGGCGTGGAACGCAGATAAGAGCGGCCGTCGGTCACATGAATGTGAACTTCAGGGCGCTGATAAAGATGAAGCGAGTAATCGGCATAACGTCCGCGCATGATCGTGTTGGCAATGATCGGATTGATCTCGATGCCAGTCACGCTGGGGCTGCCGTTCGCAACCGCACGCAAAACATCCACGCCGCCGCCTGGTCCGATGATCGCAAATTCTCCGCGCGGACGCAGAACATTGGCCAACGCCGGCGGCGCCGACATAAGGTCGTGCTCCCACTCTGTATCGTGCCAGTGCGCCACGTCGCAGTTCATGATGTAAGTATTGGCATCGGCGTCGATGACAATGGCTTTGGCCTGCTGCTGGCGATCCACTTCCACTCTTGAAAGCGCATTCCAGCGGGAGAATTCCACCCACGCCGGGTCGCGAAACTTTCCTTTCGCGTAAACTACATCAATCAAGCGGTTCGAATAATTCGCTGCAATTAGCGTGATAAAAATAATCGCTAAGGCACGCGCCAGGTTTCGCTCGGACCCTGAGGACGACCACACCACGCCGGCTACGGCCATCGTCACGGCCGCCATCAGAATCGTATTCGGCCCGCCCAGCCAGTTCAGCAGAGGAACCACCGCTAGGCACGCTAGCGCGCCGCCGGTTAAGTCGGCTCCATATAGCCGCGACACCCGCCAAGTTTCACGCGCAAACACGATTGAGAAAACCAGTCCAGTAAGGAAGAACGGAACCGCCGCCGCGACGTAAAGAATGCTCAAATGGAAAAAGTTTTTGCCCGTTACCGTCAGCGCCACGGGCACGTGCAACACGATCTCCAGCATCGGCAAAACCACCAGCGAATTGATGATGCAAAGGCGCGCAGCCACGGCGCGCGTGGGAAACTGCGCCAGGCGCTTCTTGAGCAGATAAGCGAATACTCCGCCGGCGCCCAATCCCAGCAGCGCAATCGAAATCGCGAGAAATGCGAAGTGATAGAAAAGCACTACCGAGAACAACCGGGTGAGCGAAAGCTCCAGCAGCAACGCGGCAAAACTGGTCAGTCCCAATCCGCCGACGAGAGTAAGGTCAGGAACTTCGCTCGGGGAAGAAACCGGCGCAACAGCCTGAAGGGTCGCAGACATGACGAATTGGAATGCGCCAGTCTAGCAGAACGCAGGAGAAGATAACGGCGTGGCCTGGACCACCGCTTGTCATCCCGAGCAAAGCGAAGGGACCTTGGGGTCGCTCGCGCGGCGCCCGTCTGTCTTTCTATCACGGGTTTCTACGAAAGTATCTAACTCTCCAGAATGACCTGCGCAATCGCCTGTTCCGCCGTATGCGAGATGGAAAGCGCTGCGTTCTTCACGCCCAGTTTGGCCGCAAACTCGGCGGCTTTTCCGTGAAACGTAATCGTTGGCCGGCCGCCTGGCATGCGCACCACTTCACAATCGCGCCAGCGCACCCCGTGATTCCATCCCGTGCCTAGAGCCTTCATGGCGGCCTCTTTGGCGGCAAATCGAGCAGCATAACGCTCCACGCGATTCGCTTTGGAATCGCAATAGCGCATTTCTCCTTCTGTGTAGATTCGCTGCAAAAAACGATCGCCAAAGCGTTCGATCGCTTGCTGGATACGCGGAACCTCCGCTATATCGATGCCAGTGCCGATGATCATTTCGTCACCAATTCATGTCCATAATGCCGCTTGACCCTATCGCTTCGAGAATACTTCTCCGAGCTCTCTGACAATTTCCGCAACGTTCTTTTCCGCGGTGTCGATCACGATATGCTCGCGGCTCCAGGGCTCGTATTTCCGGGAGACGACCTCCTCCCATGTCGGCGATTTCAGTCCCTTGATCTCCATCGGTCGCATTTCCAATCGCTGGCGATGCAGCTTTTGATTGGAACAGGTAATCTCTACTTCGGCAGCCGCCGTTCCGGCCCGAAGCGCAACGGCGAGCCACGCGTCACGGGTCAACTGCAGCGGATTGACGGAATCGGCAATCACGGTCTGACCGATAAGAAGATTGTCTGCGGCGACTGCATAGCCAACACGATACCCTATGTCATTGAGCGGTTGCGGCACTCCGAAATCGCGGATGGCTTGCTCGATCGAGTCAACGCGTAAATGCACGGCCGTGAGGTGACGAGCCAACTCCCGGGCGATCGTCGTCTTTCCTGCTCCCGGTAGTCCAGAGAAAATAATAAGCATGAGTCAACCTGACTGCTAGCGCGCGGAAGTTCTCAGTCGGATTGGCTTCGCGCACTACAACAGTCGGTCGCCGCGATAAATCAGCTCGCCATCAATCATGCGAGCCTCTGCGGTCAAGCGATGCGGCTTCAACGGTCCAGTTCCATCGATGTGCATCACTTCGTGTCCGTGTCCCACCAGCCAGTCTGAAACCAGCATACGGTGGCAGCGGAAGTATACGCGTTCAGCACACATGTAGGCGGTACAAGAGTGTTCCGCGAGCGCAATCAGTTCGGCCATCGCTTGCTCGAACTCCGCAGTCAGCATGTAGTCGGCATAATTGCGGAAGCTCGCATTGCGCAGCGCGATATGCGGCGAGTCTTCACGGATTTTCTTGCGATAGCCGCCCAAGGCTCCCATCCAGACATAACGGATTTCAGCTGCGGGCAAACTCTTCTCCAGCGAATCGCGATTGACCTGCGGCAACCGCTTCGACATCGGGAAGGCGCGGATATCGACCAGCGTCTGAATGCGGTGCGCCTGAAGCGTTTCAATCAAGTCTTCAATCGAGCGCGTCGAATGTCCGATTGTGTAGAGGCGGGCCAACAGTTCTTTGATGCCACAGCATTACCCAACGATGCCGCTTAGAGCCGACGCTAAGGCCGCATCCTGCTCTGGAAATACCGTCCGCAGATCCAGCAGCACGCGAGCTTCTTCCACGCGGGCAATGATGGGCAGATCGGAACCGCGCAGCCGCTGCGACAATTCGTCAGCGCTCAAACCCTCAACCGCTATGGCCAGAACCCGCGTGGGCAGAGCGGAAGACGGCGCTGCGCCGCCGCCGAGGATCGATTCGCCGTCCACAATCTCAACCTTGATCTTCGGACCGACAATGCGCGCGGCCAATGCTTCTGCTCGCTTGCCGATTTCTTCTTTCGTGAGCCGCATCATGCGCAGCGTGGGAATCGAATTGTGATCTCGCCTCACGTAGGCGAGCAAAGTAGATTCCAGCGCGGCGTAGATCAGCTTGTCGACGCGCAAGGCGCGGAACAGCGAATTCGACCGCATGCGCCCTACCAATTCCGCACAGCCGCTGATCAGCCCTGCTTGTGGCCCGCCCAGGAGCTTGTCGCCGCTATAGGTAACGATGTCGACGCCGCTGCGCAAGCTGTCGAGCACGCCGGTCTCGCCGCTGATTCCAACCGAGCGCAAGTCAAATAGAGCACCGCTGCCCAGGTCTTCCATCACCGGGATGCCACGCCTTCGTCCCAGCGCCACCAGTTCCGCCGTAGAAGCCTGCTCGGTGAATCCTGTGATTTCAAAATTCGAGCGATGTACTCGCAACAGCAGCCGCGTGCGGTCGGTAATAGCACGCTGGTAGTCGTCGGCGCGCGTACGGTTGGTGGTGCCGACCTCGCGCAGGATCGCGCCTGACTTAGTCATCACATCGGGAATGCGAAACGACCCGCCAATCTCCACCAATTCGCCGCGCGAAACGATAACCTCGCCACCATCCGCTAAAGTATTCAGCGCCAGCAAAACCGCCGCCGCATTGTTGTTCACAACGATAGTTGCTATCCCTGTTGGTATGGAGATAGCCGCCTTGGCCGTCCCATCTGGCCGAAGCCCGACGGAATTCTTCTGGAAAGCCGAGCCGGCGATCTCTTCACCCAGCAACTTTCCAAACAGACGACTGATATGTACATCCCGCTTGCCGCGCTCTCCAGCCGAAAGATCAAACTCCAGGTTGCTATAGCTGGAAGCGGTCTCGCGAATGTGCTCAATCGCCGCATCTCCCAGCGGAGCGCGCCCAAGATTGGTATGCAGAATCACGCCAGTAGCGTTGATCACCGCCCGCAGAGAATAACTTAGCGTCTGACGAAGCTGCTTCTCGATCGCTGTCCCCAACTCTGACAAGGCACGTTGCACGCTTTTCTCATCCAGCAGTCCCGACGTAATCTCGTGACGCAAATTTGTTAGCACGCTGCGCGCTGCATCTACGACAGAATCGTGCCCATAGCTCGCCGTCAGCGAACTCACCTCCGCAGTTCGCACTACGTCGTCGACGGAAGGCAGTTTCCGGAAAAGCTCGGTTTGTAAAGCGGTAGTCACGGGGAAATTATCCCACGAAGCGAAATATCGCCGCATCTTTGACGCTTTCACAGCGTGTGCATGTAGGCAAGCAAATCCTGGATGTCTTGGGAACTCAGAACCTGGCCGTAGCCGGGCATGTCGGGCCGGCCATTGCGAATAATATCGGTGACGCGCTCGTCATTGGCCGGCAGTCCGGCTTGCGGAAGATATTTATTCTGGAAAACTCCCTTCAAGCCCGGCCCCTTTTTCCCCTTCGTAGAATACGGCCGGTGACAGCGATCGCAGTAGTTGTCATAAATCTTGCGCCCGCTTGCCTGTTGGGGATTGAGTCCAAGCTCGGCATCTGATTTGCGACGCTCGACGTCGCAACCGGCGAAAACGCCCAGTGTTAACAGCAGTACGGCTGCTGTCGATAGCCAGCGAACGGTCTTTACTTCACTGCGGAATGATTCAATAGCTTTCATGGTCGATGGACTTCAATCATAAATGCTCGCATCGGTTAGACGTCTCTCTTTTAATTTAGAATCTGGCGCATGCGAGCTGTCTTTCAGTGGAACCTGGGCAAGCGCACCCTGGAGCTGGGCAAACGCACCCTGATCATGGGCATCGTGAACGTCACCCCGGACTCTTTTTCTGACGGCGGACTCTATCTCGATGCCAACAATGCTATCGAACACGCTCTGCGCATGCTCGACGAAGGCGCCGATATCATCGATGTAGGCGGCGAATCCACACGCCCCGGCGCCGCGGTGGTCGCCCCGCCCACGAATCCTCAGGAAAAGTATGCAAAAGATAAAAAAACTCCGCCTGCCCCTCCCCCGGCAAAAATTGCCGTGCTTGCGGAGGAAGAGTTACGCCGGGTTCTTCCGGTAATCACCGGCATAAAAAAAGCGCGCCCCACTGCCGTGGTCTCCATCGACACTTACAAAGCGGAAGTCGCGCGCGCCGCCACAGCGGCGGGAGCCGAGATCGTAAACGACGTCAGTGCATTTCGTTGGGATCCGCAAATGGTCCGCACCGTTGCCGAAATCAAATGTGCAGCGGTTCTAATGCACATGCGCGGACGCCCAGAAGAATGGCGAACCCTTCCGCCGCCCGGCGATATTGTTCTGCAGGTCAAGCGCGAGCTTCGCGACTGGGCGGAGACGGCTGTGCTGGCAGGTGTGCGGCGCGAAAAGATCGCCATCGATCCCGGCTTCGGCTTCGGAAAAAATTTCGAGCAGAACTACCCGCTGCTGACCCGCTTTGAGGATCTGCAAGCTGTAGGGTTTCCACTCCTGGTGGGAACTTCGAGAAAATCCTTTATTGGCCGCATTCTGGCCACTGCCGGAAAAGATGCCCCTCCCTCAGACCGTCTGTATGGAAACCTCGCCGCCCAAACTGTTTTGATTCTCAAAGGCGCGCACATCCTGCGCACCCACGACGTAAAGCCTGCAGTCGACGCCGCCCGCGTCGCCGACGCCATTCTTGCTGCTCGCTGAGCCAAGCGCGAATCGTCAAATCCATTCCGGTTGAGTATGAAGTCATGGTTAGTTCCCGCCGATAAACACTTAGGAATCTCTCGCGGAAAACGGAATGACGGATCGTTTCATCAGTGTCGTGCTTGCTTCTTCGTTGCTCGTCCTCATCTCGCTTGTCGTCGTCGTCGTCGGCTGGCTGGGCTTTAATTCGATGGATAGCCTCCAGCCAGATGCGCGAAGCCTGGTTGAATCCGGCTGGGTAAATGTAGAGCTGCCGGTCGGGGCGGGCGGTTACTCCGACCAAAACAGCTATAGAAACATGCAGCTGGTTGTGACCGGGGATCGTCGGGAGATTGATGAAATGGATACCCAGTTGAAGAGAAGCACAGCTAAATATGCCGCGGCACGCAACCGGACGATCTATCTTGTCGCCTTTTCCGTACTGCTGGCGTTTGGTATCGCGGTAGTCGTGGTGAATAAACTCATGGCCGAGATTCTTCGGCGCGAGAAAGCCGAGGCCAACTTGCGCCGCTTGAACGACGACCTCGAATGCAAGGTTCGCGACCGCACCGCTTCGCTCGACAAATCCAACCAGGACCTTATCGCTGAAATCGCCTCCCGCCATGAAGTCGAAGCGGCGAAAAGCCGCTCTGAGCAACTATTTCGTTCCATCGCCGAAAACAGCGCTGATCTGATCGCCGTCGTCGATCAGTCCGGTCACCGCATCTACAACAACCCCACCTACGAACGCCTACTCGGCTACACCGGGGAGGAACTGAAAGAAACTGTTTCCTTCCAGCAGATTCATCCCGACGACAGGCCACGAGTCACACAAGCTGCTCAGTTGGCTCTCGAAACCGGTATTGGTCAGATTGTCGAATATCGCATGCAACGAAAAGACGGGACCTACATCACCCTGGAGTCCCACGGCAGTTTCATTCGTGACTCCCGTGGCGAGATCGAAGCTTTCGTCATCTCCGCGCGCGATGTTAGCGATCGCCGCATGGCCATGCAAACCGAGAAGCTCTCCGCCATCGGCCAACTCGCCGCAGGCGTTGCCCACGAACTTAACACGCCCGCACAATACATCTCGGATAACGTTACCTTCCTCAACGACACATGGAAAAAACTCGATGCCGCAATTGCCGCGTCTCCCGGCTACGGCGTTGGTTCCCCTGGAAACCCTGACACCAGACTTCCAAAAGATTGGGAATGGCTCCGCCAGGAAATTCCCAAAGCCATCTCTCAGTCGCTCGAAGGAATTCGCCGCATGAATAAGATCCTCGGCGCGATGCGGCGTTTTTCTCACACGGGCGGTGGAGAACGAGAGTTCGTCGATCTCAACGAAGCTCTCGACGCCACGCTGACGGTCGCACACAACCAGATCAAGCTCCTCGCCGATGTCCAAACCGAATACCAACCCGATTTGCCTCGTGTCGAATGCTACTGCGACGAGATGAACCAGGTGTTCTTGAATCTGATCGTCAACGCTTCCCACGCCATCCGCGATGCCTCGCTGCAGCGTCCGGGCGAGCGGGGAAAGCTTGTCATCCGCACCCTCCAAATCGAGCAGGATGTGCAAATTGAAATCCAGGATAATGGGACTGGCATCCCACTCGCCGCTCGCGCCCGCGTGTTCGACCCCTTTTACACGACCAAACAAGTGGGCGAAGGAACTGGCCAGGGACTTACAATCTGCCACGACATCGTCACCCAAAAACACCACGGACGCATCTGGTTCGATACCGAAATCGATAAAGGCACAACATTCTTTGTCAAAATTCCCATCCGTCCAGCATTGACGACTGCGGGCGGGTCAACCGCGATTGCGGTCCTATAGGCTGTCCATGCATCCTAAATCTTCGCGCTTACGTATTTGATGGTTGCCAGTACTGCTTGTTGAATGGTGAGGCGCGGGCGCCAGCCCAGGGCGCGGATTCGGGAGCAATCGAGAAGGATGAAGGGACTGTCCCCGATCCAGCCACGTTCGCCTCCGGCGTAAGTGAGTTTGGGATGGAGGTCGAGGTACTCGCAGATCCAGCCGATGGAATCGTTGACCTCGCAATATTCGTCGGTACCGAGGTTGAAGATGTTCACTCTGGCGTCGGCGCGATCGAGAGCGGTAAAGATAGCATCGATGCAATCCTGCACGTACAAGTAAGATTTTCTCTGATGGCCATTGCCGAGGACGTGGAGATGGTCGGGATGCTGGGAAAGCTGCTGGTAGAAATCGTAGACGTGGCCATGAGTGTAGCGCTCGCCGAGAATCGAGACGAAGCGAAAGACGTAGGCCTGCATTGCGAAGCCTTCACAGTAGGCTTGAATCAATCCTTCGGCGGCGAGTTTGGATGCTCCGTAGAGCGAGGTTTGGATGGGAAACGGGCACGTCTCAGGGGTGGGAAAAATTTCTGGCTCGCCGTAGACCGATCCGGTCGAGGAAAAAACTATGCGCTTGCAGTTTTGGTCGCGCATCGCTTCCAGAACATTCCAGGTGCCGATGGTATTCTGATCCAGATCTTTACGGGGATGGTCCGTGCCGAAGCGGACGTCGGCGTTGGCGGCCAAGTGGACGACCAAATCGCAGCCTCTCATCGCTTGATGCAGGCTCTTGCCTCCGAGCAGGTCTGCTTGGTGAAGAGTGAAATTGGGATTGCGTTTTGCATTTTCCAGGAACTCAAGGCGACCTGTCGAAAGGTTATCGAAACCGACAACGGTGTGGCCTGCGGAAATCAGACGGTCGACCATGTTACTGCCGATGAAGCCGGCTGCACCTGTGACTAAAACGCGCAAGATGACCTCCAGATAAAAATAAGAAATTAGAAAAGTCTGACGCTCGGACCCGACGAGCTCAGCGATCAGAACATTTCGTGGCTATTGGTTGTCCGGCGAAGTTTGGCGTAGCGCGATGCGGGTTCCCTTCAGCTCAAAGCGGCTGTCGCGCCAAACGTAACGCAGGCTCAGGTAGCTGGCAAACCAGACGACAAAGCCGAGCAGATCGCGTAGCGGGTAGAGCCACGGCGCAAGCAAAACCCGGGGATCGCGAACTACGAGCCAGCCAACAAGCCAGGCTTCCGCGAGCCGATTGAATACTGCCACGCCGAACAGGAACCAGCCGATTCCCCAATGGCCCAGCAGACCTGCGGCGAAGAGTCCCAGCAAGCCGTAGGGCATGGAAAAAATCAGGCCGGTCCCGAAATGTCCCTTCGGACGCGAATAACGCGTGGTCTGAGCCCAGCGAAGCTGGTTCTGCCACATGCGGCTGAACGATTTTTGATTTACAACATGATCGATCGGGTGGCAGGAGAGGACGACGCGGTAGCCGGCTTTTGCGATCATACTGCCAATGGCAAAATCGTACGCGATGTAATCTTTCAGGGCGCCGTAGCCGCCGATTTTCGCGAGAGAATCTTTTCGGATCACGGTAGTAGGGCCTAATCCGAACTTCATTCCTTCCAGCAGATGCGCCACCAGGACGCCTGCCGTCATTTCGACTGACATGCCGATGGCGGTGAGTGCAGAGAAGAATCCGGCAACGTTTTTGCCACGATAGACGCAGGTGACCATGCCGACTTGCGGATCGAGCAAAGGGGCGACGACCTCTCGCAAATAGTTTGGCGAAACTTGCACATCGCTGTCCGTGGTGACCAGAATTTCATGGGACGCCGATTCCGCCATGCAGTGAAATGCGTAAACCACAGGGTTAGGCCAGAGCGCTCCGGTTACGAGGACGCGCGTGTGGATGTGCGGATAGCGCGCACATACTTCGCGCACAACTTCCAGAGCGGCATCATTGGCATAGTCGGCAGCAAACAAAATTTCGTAGTGGGGATAATCCTGGACGAAGAAGCTTTCGATGTTTTCTTTCAGTTGCGCCTCAAGACCGTGCACCGGCTTCAGTATCGAGACGGGAGGAAAGTGAGCATTGTCTGGAATGACACGGAGTTGCTGGCGCGCGGCCGAGCGAAAGCGGAGTACTCCCAGGAGAACTAAGCCAAGGAAGACGGCAGAAGACACCGTGCCCAGCAGTGCGACAACAAAAGCGAAATATAAAATCAGATGAATCAATTTGCGTTTTTCCCCGCATTCCAAACTGCAAAGCCACGAGTAATGCGCAAAGCCCAGCGCTCCTTCCAGAAGAAGCAGATCACACTATACATTTTAGCGATGTGGCAGGTCAGTACTGGACGGGGATGATTGCAGGTCTTGATTCGTGCAGATACTTGATCATTCTAATTTTTGACTATTTGAGATCTTCGCGCAGCTTGCCAAGGCCGTAGAGGGGCGCACCTTTTGTGATCTTGTAATCCTTGTACTCAATGGAGAGAATGGCGCGGCCGCCGAGGCGGATGGTGCTTTCGGTGTGGTTTTCCGCAGGGAGCCAGAAGTCGTCTACTTTGATGTAGGTGTGCTTGACGGAGGTGTTCTTGATCCAGAGCGAAGGGTTCTTGGCCGGTTCTCCTTCGATTTTGACGACGGCGAAATCTTTGGCGTCGACCCAGATTTTCCCGCGATAGAGAAATTTATTTTTGGTCTTAGGCAGGAGATTGAGGACGTACTGCGGACCATTGGGGGTGTTCTCGTAACCCGCGGAGGTGAAATCGTAGTTCTCCCTGGTCAGCGCGATGTGGGCGCGGTTTTCTTCATTGGCGGCTTCCTGTTCGCCCTCCAACAGCTTCTTCAATACATGGTCGATCACAAACTTGGAACCGGTTTGCGACAGAATACGAAACTGCTTGGTATTGGGAGCGCGATACTTGACCTCGACCACCATTTGCGCGTCGCGATCACTGGGAAAGCCGCGATACTGCATGTGGTAAATGCGCGTGCTCGTGAACTGATCGAGGGCGGCGGCACGCTTGGCATTGTTTTCCTGAAGTTTACGAGCCACCTGATCGGCGGAAAGTGGAGGGCGCGAGGAGTAATCGAGGCCTCCGGAATCGAATTGCTGTGGAGGTGTCTGGCCTAGGGTTGCGAGACTGGAACAAAGTAGCAACAGGCTGCAGACGCCGCCAGGATGAATTCTCCAATTTGCCATGTCGATTTCTTTGCCGTCTGTATCTAAGATGCAGTCTAGCGGAAATAAGGAGATCGGCAACCTGTGATAATTGAATTTCTGATCTTTCGACTATTATATTCCCGCTGCGGGATTGACAATATTGCCGTCAGCGAGCGTTTTCGATCGCTCTTTTCCGACAAAATCAACGCCACTGAGTTAGTTACCTTCGTGCCTCCCTCATCAGGGCCATTTCGATTCTTCTGGATTTGTCGCACACTGTGTGCAGTTCGATGCAGGAAATCGGTGTCCAATCCGAGAGGCGGAGGCAGGATCGCATACAGGCGGTGCTGCCCGTTCGGGTGCGAGGAAAAGACGCTGCCGGGGTGCCGTTTGAGGAATTCGCCCATACACTCGACCTCACACCCGAATGGCGTGCGACTGGGGGCGATTCGGCGGCAACTCAAAGCGCTGGATACGCTCACGATTTTTTATCATCAGCGCCGTATGGAATTCAGAGTTGTTTGGATCAAACTCTTGGAGGGAACAAAAGAGTATCAGGTTGGCCTGAAGGCCTTTGCGCAAGAGAGAGAAGCGTGGGGGTTAAGTTCCAGCCCGCAACCGATGAGCAGGGCCACAACCACGGCTTCCGCGTAACCAAGGAGAAATCATGGACCGCTTTATAAAAATATTCTGGTCGGATGTAGAAGGACAAGACGTAGCGGAGTATGCGGTGATGCTGGCGGTCATTCTGGTCGTGGTTATGGGAACGGTCCGGTTAATCGGAGCGAACGCGAGTACGGTGTTCTCGCAGGTGGGCAGCACGGTTCAGTAACAAGAATTTCTTCGCCACGGATTTTCACGGATTAAGACAAAGTCCTGGAACATACCTTGTCGCGGAATCCGTACATCAGGGACGAACTGAATTTCCCATCATCAGGGCAAACAGCAACGGAAGGTAAATCACTGTGGCCTGCAACACATGGCGAGCCAGCATTTTGGAACGCGCGGTGTTGATGGGCAGCTTGAGGGAAGCGAGACGAGCGCCGAAATAAAACAGCGCAACCCCTAGAACGACCGCTCCTACCAGATAAATTTTTCCCGCCATACCGAAAAAGCTGGGCAGAAGGCTGAGCGGAATCAGAAGCGCCGAATAGGCCACGATGCGCCGCGCGGTCGAACGGCCATCTTCCTCGACAACCGGCAGCATGCGAATTCCACCACTGGCGTAATCTTCCCGGTAAAGCCACGCGATGGAGAAGAAGTGCGGGAACTGCCAGACGAAAAGGATTGCGAATAGGATCAGCGTGCCCCACTCGAGATGGCCGCGGGCTGCGGTCCAACCCAGAACTCCGGGCATAGCTCCAGGGAAAGCGCCAACGAAGGTGCAGATGGGAGAAATGCGCTTTAAGGGCGTATACGCGGCCAGGTATACAACCGAAGTCAGAAAAGTCAGCAGCCCAGTCAGCGGATTGGTGAAATACGCCAAGTAGAGGGAACCTCCGACCGCGGCCAGTAACCCAGCGGTGGTGGCGTGAAGCAGGCTCATGCGGCCGGCGGGGAGCGGGCGCTGGGCGGTGCGGCGCATCTTCGCGTCGACTTTATATTCCATTACTTCATTGAGGGCAGCGGTGCCGCTGGAGACGAGTGCGATTCCCAGCAGAGCGTGGAAGAGTCCCCAGGACAGCGACGAAACGCCCGCTTTTTGCGCGCCGAAATAGTAGCCGCACCATGCCGTCATCACGATCAAAGTGGTTACGCGCAGCTTCATCAGTTCGGCATAGTCACGTAGAAGAGAGGTGGCCTGCCTGCGAAGTAGGAGTACAGGTTGGGTCGTCGTGCTCATAGATATTTTAGAAGTAAAGGTGTGGTTGGCGTACCGGTTTGGGCGCACCTCTTCTCGCGCTGAGCTGAAGTGAAGAGGGCAGCCCCCACAAGGCCACCGAAAATCCCAAGGATTGCAGAGTTACTCTCCTGGCTTTCGAAAGTCAAGTCAAAACTCAGAACCGGCCGTTGAAGGCGCACGGTTTCCGACACGACACTATCTGCTCGCGGCCGGTCCGGCGGCGTCAAAAGTTTCCGGCGGATCGAAGAAGCATTGATGCCATAGGGCGGCGTCCGACAATTTGCCTGCCTTCCATTGCTGCAGAGTGGGCAGGGTGGCGGCGATCATGCCTCCGTCAACGGAATCGAAGATCAGCACGATGCCATCCAGTTCTTGCGGTTTTTGCGCCAGTTCACTGTAGTCTTTGTCGAGCACGGACTTAGCGAATTCCAGCCGGAGTAGAGGGCCGTAATCTTTGCCCGATTCGTTGATTTTTTCGACGGAGACAATCTTGACGGTCTTGCCGCGGAGAGGCGCCCAGTCTCCCGGGAACTGTGCTTTTTCTTCGCGCGTGACATGAAATAAATCGCTGGCGGCAGGAGCCTGGGCGGCGGGCGGAGGTAAATCGGTATCGGGAACGCTGTCGGGCATTTCCAGATTGTTGCGCCAGATCCATCCGCGGGATAGGCCGGAGATGCGGACGTGGACCCAGTCGCGGTTGAAATCGAGCATTTCGAACTCATCGTGCGCGCTGGCCAGGAACAGAGTCTTAGCGGTCAGACTGGCGGTGGCGACCACCGGCGTGCCGGATTTTCTAACCGCCACCAGGTTCTTGGGATGAGCCTGGCTCTTGAGAATTTCTTCCAAGCTGTCCGCCTCGGCTTGCAAACTGCTTGCGTCCTTGTCGGCGCTTTTCTGGGTGGAAGGGGGAGCAGTCTTTTCCTGCTCGGCCAGGGTTTGTGCCAAGGAAGAGGAAAGGCCGCCGGTTTCTGGAATTCTGGGCACAGGCGCAGAAATGGCGGGCTGCTCCGGAGCGGGAGTTTTCGCGGGAGTCCGAGACTTGGCAACTGGCGGCGGAGTGGCTGCGGCTTGCTGTGTGCGGTTGTTGAGTTGGTCTGCGAGTTGATCGAGAAGATCTGCTTCCAGGCGGCCATTTGAGGTCAACACTTGGTATCCGGAGTGCGCGGCCGCCGGATCGGCGTACCAAGCTGTGACCTGCACGCTAACCTTCACGATCGAGCCGCCGGAAGGAGACGTGGTGACCTGGAACTTCGATTGGTAGTAGGCGCGCTGATAGTGATCCAGGGGATGCTCGGCGGCACTGGCGAATCCATCGACTACTGGAAGCCTTCCGGCAGTGGCGGCTTGCATCTCTTTGAGAGTCTTTTCTACCGTGGCCTTGGATTGGGGAAAGCTGCGCTCAGCGCTGGCTCCCTGTGCCAGGCAGGACCCCGCCGCACAAAAGAGAGCGACGAAGAGCGCAAGCGCAGGCCAGAAAACTGCTTTGAATTTCGTCCTGCAAAACTTCATGGCTGCTCCAGTTCGTCGCGTTGCATCCAGCCATGCTGGCCATCGTGTGTCTCGACGCCGTACCAATAGGGAGTGGAAAGCAAAATCAGAACTTCGGTGCCAGCGGTCAGTGACTGTAAAGTGCTGGCGGTATGGAACGGTGCGGATTTCAGCGGCGCGCCCGGAGGCTTGACGGTGCGCTGCACCTGTTTTCGGAGATCTTTAACGTGGTCTTCGAGACTCTGTCCAGAGGGGCGCTCGGCCGTCGGAGGCTGAACGGGTGGAACCGCTTCGGGCGCAGGCGCTTGGGAAGGTTGAATGGCGACAGACTGGGAGGTGGACGAAGACGACGAGGTTGAATTCTCCACCTTTGCATCGGCCACTTGCTGCGTATCAGCCGGCGTATCAGAAGGATCTGGTGGATCAACTGGGAATGCGGATTGCATTGCGTCTGCGCGTTTTCGCGTGGCGAGGGCTCGCTTTTTCTGCAACTGCTCCTCCCGCTCGCTCTTGGATTCCGCAGTTTGCTGTTTCATCACCTCGATGGCTTCGATGTGCTCTTGAATATCTTTGTACTCGGCGCTCTCTACCGATCCGTTGGATTGATGCACGGTGCGACGGAAGTCTTCCTTGAAGAGTGCGTTGATGCGCAGGACTGTATTCTTATCGCCCTGAGGTTGCACTATGTAGCGAACAACCAGGGTTCCGACATCGCCGCCATCCTTGAAGTTGCGAGGGTCGATCGCGCCCTCCCGGACTTTGTAGAAAACTTTTCCGCCTTCGGTCCATTCGGCAAAGACGGGGGTAGATGTGGCGGCTTTCGCTCCGGAAACGTATTCGTCTTTGTTGTACTCTTTGGTTCCCCGAATTATGCCGTTCTGGGCAATATCTTCAACCACTTGTGCGACTTCACTTTCGGGAACCGGAATGTTGACGATAAGGCCTTCGCCATAGCTCAACTTCTCTTTCGCGCTGACCGCGAGCGGGAAAGAGGCTAGAAGCAAAATGAGAATGGGAATGGGAAAAAGACGGAAAGGAAGCGCGTCCGCCGCCGGCCCATCTATTCTGTTTCTGAAATTGCGCGAGGTACTTCGACGAGCCATCGGCGAATCCACCATAAACTCCGTTTCCAAGAGTCTCGTACTGTGGGGCTGAAGCTGTCAACTCGGTGTTGTGAAATTCAGTGGCGTGACGAAGTTGTCACGACATTGTAAAAAAAATGTAAAACTACTTGCACTTCGTCTTTCGCCCGTAGTAGGATTCGCGCGGTAGAGTGGTAGAACCTTTGTGACTTTTCATCGGCAAGAATGCGAGGGGTTCGCATTACGAGCCATAAATCTGCACGCACCTGCTTATGTGGTTAACTCGTTTTTTAAAACAAACTATTTGATCTGATCTTTGCCGAGGAGTCCGGACATGCACGTTTCGAGGCGTTCGCGTCTTCGCCATGCTTCCTGCCTTAGTTCACTGATTCTGATGGCTGTGTTCCTGGTGCTCGCCTGCAGCCAGCCGGCGCACGCGTTACCGGCCTTTGCCAGAAAATACGGCTTGCGCTGTTCCGCTTGTCACGAGTCGTGGCCGATGCTCAATTACTTCGGGCAGAAATTCAAGGACAACGGCTACCAGTTGATGAACGACCGTGATGCGCCGATCTGGCAGAATCCAAGCTACTGGCCGGTGACTTTCCGCATTACCCCGATCTGGCACCGCGTGAGTACGGGGAAGGTTTTGGTGGATACTTACACGGCGGGAAATCCTGTGGCAACAGGATCGACACTTCAGCGGGTGACCAGTTCCGGCTTTGACTTGAGCGGTCTCGACTTCCATACCGGCGGTACACTCGAGAAAAACTTCTCGTTCTACGTGCTGCCATCCTCGGATGCGACGGCGTCATTTCACTTTGAAACCGTCATGGCGCGCTTGGACAATCTTTTTGGCAGTCCCTGGCTCAATTTGAAGCTGGGCAAGTTTGAGCTCGATAACCTGCTCTCGGAAAAGCGCATTCTGACGCTTACTGGAAATGGTGGAATCTATCAGCTCTACCACTTCGTTCCGGTGGGCGATGGGAATATCTTCGGCCAGATGGGAGATAATCAGCTCGGCGTCGAGGTGATGGGACACTCCTGGAATGATCGAACCCGTTATTCCGCGGCCTTGTTGAGCTCCGTCGATGGGCAAGTAGGATTGCCCTACGGGGCCAATGCTTATTCGGGATTCTTTACGGTGAGCCAAGCCTTCGATACAGGCAAGGCGGGAGTGCAGCGCATTGGCGCTTATGCCTTTGTGGGTGAGGCGCCAACGACATGGCTGACGCAGACCTCGGGCCCCAGCGGAGCAACGGTAATTCCCGGCGCGGTTGGGAATAAGGGTTTCAGCCGCGAAGGATTTGTCGGCCAGTTTTACTTTGGGCAGCATGTCGATCTTCAGGTTGTAACCCAGCACGGCGAGGATAGCGCCTGGTTCGGTCAAGGTTATGGCGACCTTATTGATGGTATCGCGACCGCCAACAATACAACTGGGACGACGCTGACCCCCGGCTCGCGATCGCCGACCTGGAATGGTGTGCTCGTTGAGCCGCACTATGTTTACAGCCCGCAACTGCTTTTCCTGGCTCGCTATGAAACGATCCGGATGTCGCAGCAGTCGACCCCGGGAACACCTTCTAACCTGGGCAACATCTCAACCTACACGGTCGGCTTCCGGTACAACCCGTTCATGACCAGTCGCGCGGGTTTCGCCTGGCACAACGAATACAACTGGCTGCATCAGGATGGAACCGCGCCCGATGGCACCAACCTCAACACTGGCGAGTTGCTGACCGGATTTGATTTTGATTTCTAAGCTTCGATTTCTGGAGAGGGATAGCATGCAACGGAATAATTTGCGGAAGTGGTTGCTTTCAGTGGGCGCGGCCGCGGTCGTGGCGCTCCCGATGCCTTCCTGGGCGCAGCTTACGAAGTACGACCTGGAAACGCGTATGGGCATGGAGGCCCATGCAGGAAATCTTACCGGTCACGCCAAAGACGCCAAGGCGGACTACCGCAGGTATTGCGTGGGATGTCATGGCGAATTGGGCGACGGGAATGGCGAGAATTTCCCCTGGATAGATCCTAAGCCCCGCAACTTCCAATTGGGCGTATTCAAATGCCGATCGACTCCGACCGGGACTTTGCCGACGGATGAAGATCTTTTCGATAGCATCGCGCGCGGCTTTGACCGCTCGAACATGCCGCAGTGGAGCACCTTCACCAAGCAAGAGCGTCTTGATCTTGTGGCCTGGGTGAAGCACTTCTCTCCGCGCTGGACGGGCGAGAAGCCGGGAACGCCGATTACCATTCCTCCTGAGCCGGAAGTTACGGCTGAGCGCATCAAGGCCGGGCGCGATGTATTTGCCCGCGTACAGTGCTGGAAGTGTCATGGCGTGCTGGGCCTGGGGGATGGTCCCTCGGCGGCAACTCTTACCGATGACCTGGGCCGTCCGATCGCTCCTTTCAACTTTGCGGAAGGCGCGCGGCCCAAGTGCGGCGACTCCGACCGCGACATCTATCGAATCTTCATGACCGGTTTGGACGGCACTCCGATGCCTTCTTTTGCCGACAACATCAAGCCCGATGAGGCGTGGGATCTGGTCTTCTACCTGCGAACACTCATGTCCCAGCACAGCAAGGAAAAGGCGATGGCAAAACAGCTTGGGCTGAAGCCGGTTGATCCGAATGCGCCAGTTGGACAACCGTAGGCATAGAATGGCGTCAAAGATTCACCTAAGTAGTCAAGGAGAGATTTTTCTATGAGCAAGCGAAACAATTTTGTAGCTGTACTATCGGCAGTAGTGTTACTCTGCTGCGGCGCGCTGATGCTGAATCAAAAAGTCAGCGCTGCGGGAGAAGGAAAAATTAGTGGCACGGTTAAGTTGGATGGTGCGGCCCCACACATGAAGGGGATCGATATGAGCAAGGATCCCTACTGCTCCAAGGCCCACGCGAGCGATCCTGGACATCTGGAAACTTATGTGGTCGGTGCCGACGGAGGGATGGAAAATGTGGTTCTTTACATCTCTGAGGGTTACACTGGCCCAGCTACCACAGTGACGACGGAACCGGTCTTCGATCAGAAGAACTGCATGTATACTCCGCACGTTCTGGCGCTGGACGTTGATCAGAAATTCAAGGTGACCACCAGCGATCAGACTACGCATAACATTCATCCGCTGCCGAATCCGATGACCGGCAATATTCCGTGGAATCAGTCGCAGCCGCCTGGAGCGGCGGCGGTGGAAAAGAGCTGGAAGGCTGCCGAAGTAATTCCGGTGCAGTGCAATATTCATCCCTGGATGCACGGCTGGTTTGTGGTGGTAAAAGGGCCATATGCGACCACTGACAGCAAGGGCGCTTACGCCATTAGTGGCGTGCCGCCGGGGAGCTACACCTTGACCGCATGGCAGGAAGCGGCCGGGACTCAAACTCAAAAGGTAACGGTTGCCGCAGGTGGAGCGGGGACTGCCAATTTCACTTTCAAGGCGAAGTAGAGTAACTTTCGCGTGTTCGCAGCAAGCTCAATTATTGAATCGCCGCAGTCAAGAAGGCTGCGGCGATTCCTACAAATAATAAAGAACGGCCTATGCCGGCCAGAGGCGGGACGATATGGCGAAAATATTCGCGGTAATAATCGTGCTAATCGCAATTGCTTCGGCAGTTCCCATCGTGATGCACATGTGGCCCATGCCAGTCGATATCTCGACGCACGGCGGGCTGATCGACGAGCAATATGCGGACACGATGCTGGAGGCTGGCATTTCTTTCCTGGCGTCGCAGTTTCTGCTGGCATTCTTTATTTGGAAGTTTTCCATTCGGACGCCGGGCGAAAAGATTAAGAGTTTTCCGGGTGGCGCGACGGGGCTAGTGGCGGCCGCATTCCTGCTGGTGGGAACGGAAGTTTTGGCTTTGGGCGTGTTCGGCACGAAAGCCTGGGCCAGCGTGTATCTCACGCCGCCGGCGGCTAACGCCATGCCGGTTCAAGTTCAGGCGGGACAGTTCGCATTTTATTTCCGCTATCCGGGACCGGATGGAACATTCGGACCGCTTCATCCCGAACAGATCAGCGAAGCGAATGCGAACTTCTTCGGTCTCGATACCACGCACGATCAGGATTCGAAGGACGACATCGTTGCCGCTGAATTGGCGATTCCGGTGAATCGCGAGATTCACTTGCTGATGCATTCGAAGGATGTAGGGCACTCGTTCTATGTGCCGGAGTTGCGGATTCAGCAGGATTTTGTGCCGGGACTGGATGTAACAGTGCACTTTACGGCCACGAAGGTCGGCAAGTACGAAATTGTATGTACTCAGCTTTGCGGCCTGGGGCATTACAACATGAAGGCCTATTTAGAAGTGAAGTCCCAGGAAGATTACGACACTTGGATCAAGCAGCAAGCGGCATTGCAGTAGAACGTTTCTCGGCAATCAGGATATGGACGGACCAAACATCTCTTTTGAGGTGAGGTAAGCACAATGCACGATATGTCCGCACATGCGGTGCAGCACGGCGCCCCGACAAGTTTTATTCGCAAGCATGTATTCAGCACTGACCACAAAGTCATCGGCAAACAGTATTACGCGCTGGCGTTGCTGGCGGCGCTGGTGGGCATGGCGCTTTCGTGGATCATGCGCATCCATCTTGGGTGGGGGAATTTTGCTATTCCCGGCCTGCATTTGCTGTCCAGCACGGGCGCGCCGGGCAACGTGCTGACGCCTGAGTACTATTTGCAGTTGATGACCATGCACGGGACGATCATGGTCTTCTTTGTGCTGACCACGGCGCCGTTCGCGGCCTTCGGCAATTTCTTTCTACCGATTCAAACCGGCGCGGAAGATATGCCCTTCCCGCATTTCAACATGATGTCGTTCTGGGTGACGTTTGTCGGCTTCCTGGTTCTGGTGGCATCCTTTTTCGTGGGCGACGGGCCGACGCTTGGTGGCTGGACGCAGTATGCGCCGTTAAGCGCGATCGGCTCGGTGGGCGGCCCCGGCGAGGGCATGGGCGTGATTCTTTGGGCAACTTCGATTGGCATCTTCTGCATCGGCCAGTTGCTGGGGTCGTTGAATTTCATCACCACTACGCTCGACATGCGCTGCAAGGGCATGTCGTTGATGCGGCTTCCGCTCACAGCCTGGGCGTGGTTCATCACCTCAGTGATGGGGTTGACGGCATTTGCGGTGCTAATGCCCGCCTGCATTTTGCTGATTCTTGATCACGTGGCGGGAACTAGCTTCTTCGTCGCGTCGAATCTGGTGATCAATGATCAAGTGTTGCCGCATTCCGGCGGATCAACGCTACTGTGGCAGCATTTATTCTGGTTCTTTGGCCATCCCGAGGTTTACATCGCCATTGTGCCAGGTCTGGGCATCGTGTCGCACGTACTCATCACCAATATGCGCCGGCCAATGCTGAGCCACCGGGTGTTGATTTATTCGATGGCAGCCCTGGCTGCCCTTAGTTATATGGTGTATGGCCACCACATGTTCGTCAGCGGGATGAATCCCGTCTCTTCGCTGGTTTTCTCATTTCCTACGCTGGTCATTACGATTCCCTCCACCATCGTGGTTCTGATCTGGCTGGGTAGTTTGTATGGTTCGAAGCTGCGGATCAATTCCGCGTCACTGTTCGCGCTGGGCTTTGTTTCGATGTTTATCAGCGGCGGAGTGAGCGGCTTCTTCCTGGCGCAGCCGTCGATCGACATCATGCTGCACGCTACCTATTTTGTGGTCGGACACTTCCACCTGGTGATGGGAGTTGCGGCCATGTTCGGCATTTTCGCAGGAACGTATTTCTGGTTCCCGAAGATGACCGGGCGAATGATGAATGAAACTTTGGGCAAGGTGCACTTCATCATGAGCTTTATCGGCGCGTACTGCATCTTCATGCCTTTCCACTATCTGGGAATTGCGGGCAACGTGAGGCGTTATCAGGCGTTCACTGACGATTACCTGATCCCGCTGATTCCCGTGCACAAATTCATCACGATTGCGGCGTTGTTTACCGGCTTCGCGCAGTTAATTTTTGTTTACAACCTGATTTACAGCCGTTTCAAGGGCGCGCCGGCGCCCGATAATCCGTGGGAAGGCACTTCGCTGGAGTGGAGCACGGCCACACCGCCGCCGCACAACAACTTTGGCGACAAGATGCCGGTGGTTTACCACGATCCGTACCAGTACAGCGTGGAGGGTGCGAGCACCGACTTTGTGATGCAGACTTCGCCGGAAAAACTCAACAACCCGAAAGAAGAACAGTAATTTTGAACGGGGCAATGGATTTTGAGTGAGGGAGAAGTAGCAGTATGGTAACAACAATTCACGAACCGCCAACAATCGAGCTAGACCGTTTACCCAGCCACGGGTCGCACAATGGTGGTTGGCGGAATCTGGTTCCCGCCGATGGCGATTTGCGGCGGGTGAAGGACCATGCTCCGCATCCGGCGAGCACCGGCATTTGGGTGGCGCTGGCATCGATCACGATGACGTTTGCGGCGTTCACCAGCGCGTTGGTCGTGCGTCAGGGTGGCGCGCAGGATTGGCGGCATTTCACACTGCCTTCGGTTCTTTATTTCAACACTCTGGTGATTATTGCCAGCAGCATCACGCTGGAGGTTGCGCGTCGGCGAATTGCGGCGTTTATGGGCGGAGCGAAAAGTCGGGCTGAGAGCCCGGCTCGGTGGCTTTACATCACTCTTTTCCTGGGACTGCTGTTTGTCGCGGGCCAGACTTATGCCTGGGTGCAGTTGAAGGCGCAGGGATTCGGACTGGCGACCAATGTGAGCTACTCATTCTTTTATGTGCTGACCGTAGCCCACGCTTTGCATCTGCTGGGTGGTTTGGGTGGGCTGGTTCGGGTGATTGGAAAGCTCAACCATTCTGTTCTGAGACGAACCACGCTGGACGCCACTTCGCGCTACTGGCATTTCATGGGCGTCCTGTGGGTGTACCTGCTTTTTCTGCTTTGGATGAAGCTCTAATCAGTTAAAAGGTAGGAGGCAAAGTGAGCCAAGCCGATCTTTCAATACACGGGCAGGTGTCGCG
>Ga0209422_1000014_pt1 | contig 54937 bp, 53 predicted proteins | sample BlaSpr_A8_OM2_M3_FD_187983 | JGI IMG/M metagenome (GOLD analysis project Ga0209422, IMG submission 187983) | Forest soil microbial communities from Thunder Bay, Ontario, Canada - Black Spruce, Ontario site 2_A8_OM2_M3 (SPAdes) (version 2) | ecosystem: Environmental > Terrestrial > Soil > Boreal... | reverse complement strand
TACTCGCACCCGGTATTTGCGGCGGCCGTCATTCGAGCCTGAAGCAACGCCGTCTGCAATCCGCGACCGCGGAATTCAGTCAGCGTGCCCGCGCCAAACATGCCAGCCACGCGATGCGGTGGCATGCTCATGCCGATGCCACAGGCCACCATCTTTCCATCGATGGTGGCAACGTAAACCGAAGCATTTTCCATCTGATACAGCGGCACTAATAGCCCTCGATAAGCTTCGGGAGCTCCCTCCGGAAAGAATGAGCGTTCCACGATACTGCTGGCTACGTCTGCTTCCTCCAAAAGCCCGCGCCGAATCTCGCAGCCCACCGGAGCGGCTGGAAATTTTTCTTCCGCATCCAGCCGGCGGTACAAGACATTGTTCAGCTCCGCGATTGCATATCCGCGTTCCTTGAACATCTCAAACACAGGGGCATCATGCAGAGGACACAAGTCTACCTGCGACGGAGCGTTGTGCGAGCGATAGAACTGCTCGATTCGATCTATATCGTTGGCGGTAAATGGTCTGTCCAAACCGGCCCCGGTCGCCCGCCCGATGGGAGAACCGAGTCCGGCGAATACCATGTGACCACCACAAATTTCTTCCTCCGCCGCGCCAATCTCGGGTCGGGTTTTCTGCAAAATCCGCGCATAGAAAACCTGGGGCATTTCTTCCACTGCCTCGAAACGGCGTGCCAATGCCTTGTCAACGAATTGCATGGGAACGATCCTTTCTTGAATGGAAAAACGGTGATAGGGGTACGAAGCGCACACACGTCGGCGCCAGTACACAATTGCGATTTGCGCAGTTAGCGGGCAGCAGTCATAGGCAAGAGAAACCAGACTATCGGGGAACCGTGCCGTGTTCAAGGCATAACGCGGAGTGAACAGTCCTGAACAACGCCGCAAGCCGTTGCCTGCGGTTTCAAATCCGACCACTTTCCCAGAATGAAAAGCACATGTCCCATTAGTCGCCGTTACTTGGCAGAAATAGCCTGCGCCCCGCTATCACTCCCGATAATCGAGAAAGCATGTCGAATATGGCATGTGGCTCGGAGAGCCGGATGCGAGAGAGCGTGACCATGACGAAACTCGAACCACAAATCGGTTGGATACAGCGAGTGCTGAGGATGACGGCGATACTTGGGCTGCTCGCGCTCCCACTAGCGGCGGCTGACCACGATGGCAAAGGGAGCGGGACGCCGTCTACTTCCGCCCACGACGCTTCGCAATATGTCGGGTCGGACACTTGCAAAACTTGTCACGAAGACATCTATAACGCGTGGGCGAAAACGCCGCACTGGAAAACCACTCTCAACAAAGAGGGCGGCCCCGCCAAACAAGGCTGCGAGGGTTGTCATGGCCCCGGCGCGGAACACGTCGCCGGCGGCGGCGATAAAACCAAGATCTACATATTCACGGATCATTCCCGGCAGCAGACCAGCGCCCGCTGCCTGACCTGCCACGGCGATGGCCGCGAGCAGTCACATTTTGCCGAATCCGCGCACGCCAGCAGTGATGTCGGCTGCCTAGACTGCCACTCCCCTCATCACGCCCAGGAAAAACAGCACCTCCTGGTCCAGGAACAGCCGCAGTTGTGCTACGGCTGCCATACCTCCGCCAAAGCCGATTTTGCGAAACCCTTTCACCACCGCGTGAATGAAGGTCTGGTGCAGTGTAGCGACTGCCATAATCCCCACGGAACCGGAACGGTGCGGCAGTTGCGGACTCTCGCCAGCGGCGATGCCGTTTGCTACAAGTGCCATGTCGATAAGCAGGGGCCCTTTGTCTACGAGCATGTGCCGGTAAAGACCGAGGGTTGCAGCAGTTGCCACACGCCTCACGGCTCCACCAACGCCCGGCTTCTCAGAGTCAGCGTGGTGAACATGTTGTGCCTGCAGTGCCACAGCTTCCCGGCTCTGGGCCCCAGCGGTCCCGTGCACAACCAATCGGCGAAGTACCAGGCCTGCACCATGTGTCACAACCAGATTCATGGCTCCAATTTCAGCGCCGTCTTTTTCAAGTAAGGAGTAGCAATGACTTCGTCCAAGAATGCCGAGCTTCAATCTGCGCCGGTTCGTGTGGGGATACCCGCCCTCGGCGGTCCAGCCGCGCAAAGCTCGGTAGCCGCCCGTGGTCACTGCAATTCTGGATTCACCATTGCACTCGCGGCGCTCGTTTGCAGTTTGGTTTCGTTGCCAATATTGCTTTTGGCGCAATCCTCCGCTCAGAACCCACCTGCCGATCCCGATGGCATCAACACCGCCGGTTATGTGGTGCACTCCTCCATCGAGTTCGGCTACCGGTCGACTGATCTGACCGGCAGTGGGGCCATGTTCGACACGCTGGTGAATTCGCAAACCGGACCACGAATCCTCGACCAGACGCTTTCCATGCAATCGCTCGATCACCAAGGCCTGCTATTGGACAATCTGTATCTCAACAGTTTTGGCTGGGGAGGCGATCCCAACAACGCCCTCCGGCTCCGCGCGGATAAAAACAAGTGGTACAACCTGCAAGGCAGTTTCCGCCGCGACCAGTATTTCTCGGACTACGATTTGATGGGGAATCCTCTTAACCCACCCACCTCTACCCCTTCGGTTCCGGCGCTGAACTCGCCCAACGAATTTGACACGACTCGCCGTATGACCGACGTCGATCTCACCCTGCTTCCGCAATCCCGGCTCAGCTTTCGTCTCGGCTATTCGCACAACAACATGACGGGCCCTACTTACAGCGCCATCCACGAGGGCACGGAAGCCGTGCTGCTTGACCCCTGGAACACAACCATGAACTCCTACCGCATGGGCGTGGACTGGAGAATTTTGCCGCGCACCGTCCTCAGCTACGACCAGTTCCTCGATTACTACAAGGGAGACACCGACACGCAGCTCGCTCCTTTCGCGCCCGCGCTCCTGCCCGGTGGAACTCCGGTTGAGCTGGGTTTATCCTTTGACACCGCGAACAGCGAGCCTTGTGCGTTGGTGAAAGGGACGACCAGTCTGATTAATGCCGCCGGTACCCTCACCAACACCAGCTGCAACGCCTATTTTAGTTATCTGCGCAATCAGCGGATTCGCACTTCCACCCCCACGGAGCGAGTCAGTTTGCGCAGCAATTATTTCCATCGCGTCGATCTGCTCGCCTCGTATTCCTACAGCGACGCCGAGATGACCACGCCCTTTTACGAATCCTTCCGCGGCCTGCTATCGCGCACGAACACACTGGCGTTCCTGGGTACCGGAACAGCCGCGGCCAGCCGGATTTCCAACAACCTCGATGGAGAGGCTACCGTGCACATCACTCATCATCTGCGACTGATCGAGAAAGTTTATTTCTGGGCCTACCGCATCCCGCAGGACGGGAATTTCAGCGAGACCGACAGCGTTTGCACGGCCGCCGTTATCACGGCGAAAACCTGCAATCTGCTAACTCCGTTGACCTCAACCGTCGCAACCGTTACCCCGGCACTGGCCTTGACCTCTTTCAATCAGACGTTGAAAAGAAGCCAGACCGAACTCGCGTGGGATATTTCGAAAAAAGTCGGCGCTCGCATCGGCTACCGCTATGGCGACCGGGTATTCGATCTGTTCAACAGTTTTGGAGCCGTCGAGACCTTGAACGCCTTTTCGACCACGGGCGAAGACCACTTCGTCGTTCATGAAAACACCGCTCTGCTGGGTCTTTGGGCGCGGCCCACCCACGCTTTGCGCTTGAATTTCGATCTGGAGCGCGTCAACTACGACAATGTGACTGTGAACATCGCTCCGCGCAAGGAATCGCGCTACCGCTTCCAGGCCGGCTACAACCCGCGGCCCTGGGCCGTGCTGGGCGCCTCCGTCAACATTCTCGAAGACGCCAACAATTACACCTTAACTAACTACGTGGGCCACACCCGCAACTACGGAGCCACCGCTTCACTCACGCCGCGCGCGCGTTTCAGTTTGGACTTGGCATACAACTACAACGATGTAATTCAGAATTCGCTGATCTGCTTCGCTGACACGCCGCCTGTTGGCTTCACCCTCCCCTTCGTGACCGGCGCTACTGCCTGTTCAGGGCCGATCATTCCTCCCGCCAAGGTTCCCGTCAACCCGTTGCTGGCCGATTCGTTTTACATCAACCACACGAATTTCGGTATGGCCACCCTCCGGTTTAGGTTCGACAAACGGACCACCGTGAATGCGGGCAGCAGCGTAACCAACGTTGACGGCAGCGTACCCCAGTTCAACATCCTGCAGCCGCAAGGCTCTGCGCAGTACAAGTACTATCAGCCGGTCGTCAGCCTTAGTGTTGATTTGGGCCATAAAATGGCCTGGAATAGTGGCTGGAATTACTATGAGTACAACGAAGGCTCGTTTGTCGGGCCGACGGCGCCGCGCTATTTCCACGCCAATTCGCTGACCGAGTCATTGCGCTACGCGTTTTGAAATTCGACTCTCAGCAACTATGAAGCCGAAAAATAAGCAAAGAAGCTGAGAACTGATCGCTGATGACCGCTACACCTGCTCCCTGGCCTCGGCCAACGATACTGTCACATCCATCTTCTTCTTATTGCGGAAGATCGTGATTTTGACCGTGTCGCCGGCACGATGATTGTTCATCATCTGCGACAAGTCCTGCTCGTCCGCGACTTTTTCGCCATCAATGGCTACGATTAAGTCTCCTCCCAACATGATGGGAATGTTGCCCAGATAGGCGCGCTCGGTGCCTGAGTGCAGGCCGGCGCGGTCCGCTGAGCCGCCCGGGGTGACTTGCACGATCAGCAAGCCGTAATCTGCTGGCAAGCCAATTTCCTCGGCCAACTCGGCGCTGATGGGAATTGTTCGCACGCCCAACGCCGGTCGCCGCACCCGCCCCAGCGTCATCAGATCGTTAAGCACAGCTTTTGCCGTATTGATGGGGATAGCGAAGCCGACGCCGGAATTCTGTCCGACACTAGAGAGGATCATGGTATTGATGCCAATCACTTCTCCATGCCAGTTCATGAGCGGGCCGCCGGAGTTACCGGGGTTGATGGCGGCATCGGTCTGAATAGCCTCTTCAATCGTCGCACCATTAGGCTCGCGCACCGGGCGAATCGAACTCACAATGCCGCGGGTCATCGTTCCCGCTAATCCGAACGGATTGCCAATCGCGTAAACCTTCTGCCCAACCTGCAAATTGCGGGAGTCTCCCAGTACGGACGGAACCAGATCCGGCGCTTTGATCTGGATCACAGCCAGATCGTGCGCGGGATCGGTGCCTACCACCGTCGCCTTGTACTTCTTGCGGTTGTGCATGGTCACTTCCACCTGGCGCGCGTCAGCGATGACGTGGTAGTTCGTTAGAATGTGACCTTCCTTGTCGATGACAAAGCCTGAGCCCTGCCCCTCCTGCGGAACCATTCCGTAGAAGAAGTCGAAGGCCATGGCGCGCGAGGTGACGTTCACCACTGAGGGAATGTTCCGGCGATAAACGCTGATGTTGTTCTGCTCTTCGCTGTCGAGGCCGTCGCCCGGCGCCGCTTCGGTGATCTCCACTTGCGCGGGATGGCTAAACCAATTCACCGAATTCGAGCCGGCCAATCTCGCGTTCGAACGCCAGGTAGTGAAGTAGAAGAATGCGCCGGCAAGCACCAGCGCCAATATTGCGGGTCGTAATAGTCTCATAAGCGCAAACCTTTAGCGGGCCGCGAATCGATTAATCGATTGAAAAAAGGAACTCGATCGCATTCTACGTTCGATTCTAAACAATATTGCCCCGCGCCGATATCTCGAACAAGAAATCACCCGTCTTTACTACTGCATCGCTAAGAAATCATTTCCGTCGTATACTTACGGCGAACGAAAATGAATGGCTAGAAGGTATTGGCCTATGCGCTGCTTTGTTCTGGCCCCGCTGCTGCTTGTCTCAGCTCTCATCTCCGCACCTGCCCAGGACGCGATTTCAGTAGACGCTGTGTCGACGATGCGGATGTGCAGCGAGAAGAATCCGGTGTCTGCAGGCCCCTGTGCGACTCCGCCCCGAGCTCTGAGCAAGGCTAACCCGGACTATCCCGAAAAGGCGCGTCGCTCACGCCATGAAGGGACGGTCGCCCTTGGGGTCACCATTGGAAAGGACGGAGGGGTACATGACATACGCATAGTCAAAAGTGTAGACGATGCCATCGACGAAGCGGCCATGAAGGCGGTCAGCAAATGGAAATTTGAGCCTGCAAGCTATCAGGGAAGTCCGGTCGCCGTCGAGATGACGATCCAGGTAAATTTTCGTTTAGAGACGAACGCCGCTCCCGCTTTGACTCCGGCACCGACTCCTGCTCCTGCTCAAGCTGCGAGCGCCAGCGAGCAGGTGCGCAATCTTTACACCGACGCGAACGAGGCTTACGGCCGTCACGACTATCAGACCGCCGCGAACCTGGCCCGCCGAGTTACGACGTTGGCGCCGCAAAACAATGGCGGATGGAATCTGCTGGGAATCTCTTTGCTCGAAATGAATCAGCTGGACGCGGCGGCAACTGCGCTTCAGATGGCAATCGCGAACGATCCGGCGAGCACTTTTGCCTACAATAATCTGGGGCGCGTGTATTCCAGGCAGCACAAGTACGAAGAGGCTGCCGTACAGTTTCGCAAACAAATCGTGATAAACCCCCAGGATCATTATGCCCACGCCAACCTCGGGGCTATGCTGCGCGACCAGAAAAAATGCGGCGATGCCATGCCCGAACTGGAGAAGGCTCTGGTGATTACTCCCAACAGGGCGGAAGTGTTGCTCGCCCAGGGCGAGTGCGACATCGACTTGGGCAATCGAGCCAAGGGCTTGTCGGAGATGGAACAGGCCACCAGCGCTTCATCATCGCCTAATACTTGGAACAGCGCGGCTTACTTCCTTGCTGAGAGCAACATCGAATTGGATCGGGCTGAGAAGTGGTCGGACACATCGCTGATCATGGAATCGCCTCGCCTGAAGGACGTTTCCCTCGATCATCTGACCATAGAACAGCTAAGCTGCGTGTTCCGTCTCGCGCACTACTGGGACACTCGCGGGTGGATATACTTCATTCGCGGCGATAATGCCAAGGCTGAGGCTTTTATCGAGGCCTCCTGGTGGCTGCTGCCAGATACGGCGGTTGGGAATCATCTCGGACAGATTTACGAAAAAACCGGGCCGCGTGACAAAGCGATTCGTGCGTATGCAATGGCAGTAGCTGCAGCCGAGCGGACGGGCCAGGAGAAAGCAGATCTCGACGACGTTGCAGATGCTAAACAAAGGCTGGCGAGGCTTGCAGGACAAGACGTCAACCTCAACAACCTAATCGCGCGGGGGCGGACAGATCTCGAGGCGATGTCTGTGATATCGCTTCCAAATGAGACAAGGAGCAGCGGATCGGCGGATTTTACGATTGCACTCGCTTCGGTGGAAAAGTCGGTGCGGATTCGCCGAGTCGCGGGCGAAGCATCGCTGCAAAAGCTTGCGGCTTCCCTGCAAGAGAAGCAAATCCCGCTCCGTATTCCAGAAGGTACGGAAGTGGAAATTCCGCTTCGCGGCACGCTGAGCTGCACGACGGAAGAAGCCCAATGCCGCCTTGTCTTTCTCACCTCCGAAGCGGCGGTCGACATCGCTCGTAAGGAATCGGCCAGCGATAGCTCAGCTATTGCGGAAGTCCCCGATCCTGGCATCTACAACAATCCGGCTATAGGAATACGAATTTCGTTGCCCGACGAATGGAAGCTCGTTAAAGAGGATCCGGGATCATTCAGCAAGCCGCATATTGCGATGTTCAACAAAAGTGGCACCGTCGCCTTGTTCATGCTGACGCGCGAGCACCTGGAAGGCACTGCCGAACTCTATCAGCACATGCTCGAAACAGGGCTCTCGCAGCAGCCGGAATATAGGCACAACGGGACAGAGAAGGTCACGCGAGACAGTCTCACAGGTACGCGCTGGAGCCTAACCTGGAATGACGCCGGAGGAGTTGCTTATTGCTCGGTTATGGAAATTTTCACTGTGGGCGACGACCATTATCGTGTCGCCGCGTTGGCTCCCAAAGAGATTTATGATCGTTATGCCGAAGCCTTTGAGAACATGTTCCGCTCGGTGCAGTTTCCAATGCTGCGCACTGATCCTCGGACATTGGAAGTCGTGAAGTAGCTCCGCGACGAGCGTCGCTGAACAGCATTAGATCGAGCGAAACATAACGGCGATGTATTTCTGATTTCGTGCCCCCGGAGTTTATCGGCGCTTACCCGTTGCTTCGGTGCTTAGGTGATCCCACATACTTCGCAACTGCTCTCGAGTTTGCTCGAGCGAACCGGAGTTGTCGATTACGTAGTCAGCAGCTTTAATTTTGTCCGCCTCGGGCAGTTGTGCGGCCATGCGGCGGCTGACTTCTTTGCGCGCGGCCTCAAGGTCTAACTTTTGCCGCTCGGCAAACCGGGCGACGCGTTGCTCGTCGGTGCAGGTGACCACAATCAAGCGGTCGAAGCGCTTCCCCGCGCCCGCTTCGAGAATCAGCGCGGCTTCGACGATGGCAACCGCGTTCGGATACTGCTGGCCAATCTCTTCCATCCATTCTTCTTGCCCTCGAATCACCGCAGGATGCACGATGCGATTCAGTTCTTGAATGCGGGATGCAGCCTCGGAGGAGGCTTTGGCGAAGGCGGCATCGGCAAGTTTCTCGCGGTTCACACTGCCGTCGTAATTGAGAATCTCGCGTCCGAAGTGCGCGACCACTTCGTAGTAAACACTTTGGCCGGGCTGCATGAACTGGTGCGCGATGTGGTCCGCTTGCACGAGATGCGCGCCTTGTTCGACCAACATCTCGCCAACTACTGATTTGCCCGAGGCGATGCCGCCGGTGAGGCCGACTTTCAGCATCCGGACTCCAGAAAAAACACATTCACCACAGAGGCAAAGAGACACAGAGAAAGCCTTTTTGCTTTTTCTTCTTTTCTCGCTTTTCTCTGTGTCTCTGTGACTCCGTGGTGGATCGTCATTCAGTTCTCAGGAGCGTGAAGGTTCCGGCACGCGGCTTCCCCTCCGCATCGTCGCCGCCTTCACGGTGTTATACATGAGCATCGCAATGGTGAGCGGCCCAACTCCGCCGGGAACTGGGGTTAAGGCTCCGGCGACTTCGGCGACTTCGGGATGTACGTCACCGACGAGCGTCGAACCCTTCGCGCGGAAAATTTCTTCACGCTTTGCATTCTTATACAAGAGGCCGCCGAACAGTCGCTGAAATACGGCGGGATCGGTAACTTTGTTCATGCCCACATCGATCACGGTTGCACCCGGCTTTACGAAATCGCCCGTAATCATTCCGGCGCGGCCGAGTGCGGCGATGAGAATGTCCGCGCGACGGCAAACGCCCGGCAGGTCGCGAGTTTTTGAGTGGCAGACTGTAACCGTGGCATTGGCGTTAAGTAGCAACATAGCGGCAGGCTTGCCGACGATGTCACTGCGCCCGACGACTACTGCGTCCTTTCCGGCAATGGAAATGTCGCTGCGTTTAAGTATTTCCATCACTCCCGCAGGGGTGCACGGGACCAGGCCTGGGCGCTGGGTTGAGAGGAGACCGACATTTATCGGGTGGAATCCGTCGACGTCCTTAGCAGGATCGACGGCCATCAGCACCCTCTTCGAGTCGACTTGAGACGGCAGCGGCAGTTGCACGAGGATGCCATCGATCTCGTCACGGCGGTTGAGGTCCTCGATCAGGCTCAGAATGTCGTCGGTGGTTGCGGTTTCAGAAGGAGTGTGTTGCTCACTGAACAGGCCAACCTCATGGCTGGCTTTAACTTTGCCGCGAACGTAAATCTCCGAGGCTGGATTGTGGCCGACGAGGACGACTGCCAGGCCAGGGCGGACTCTGGCCGCGGCGAGAGTCCGCACTTCGGCGGCGACTTCTGCGCGGATGTCGTTCGCAATTTTCGCACCGTCGAGAATCTTGGCTGGCATCGGACTCCGGGCTTCGGCGTATTGGGTTTCGGCAAGAAAATCTTACACCGCCGGCGTGGAAATCACTCACCGTGGTGAATCAGTTGGAGTTTGTGGCGTACAATGCCTGGCATGATCGCGAAAGATTTACTGGAAATTCTGGTGTGCCCGGCGTGCAAGCAGGGACTCGAGTACCGGCAAAATCCGGAGAGCTTGAAATGCACTCATTGTCGCCGCGTTTATGCAGTAAAGGACGACATTCCCATCATGCTGGTCGACCAGGCGACCATTGAGGGATAGTGCTTCGGCCAGACCCCGCTGGCGGATGCCGTTATTTACAAATCTTCACAGGCACGATGGGGTGATGTCCTGGGGTGATGTCCTCGTTGTCTCACCTAACGCTTGCGTGTCCCAAAGCGACACTCTGTGTCATTTTCTGGGATTGCCGGATGTCGAAGTCCGCCCACCGAACCAGGATGGATTGTCCGGATTTACTTGCAACTTCCGATATCTACAGGGGTTTATAAATCCAGCCGGGGTTATTTTCCGAATTTGGGATCGGTATTTGGCACGGCAATTGGATTGCATGCAACTTGTCAGGCTGCCGATGAGTCTAATGTGTACAAAGAGGTCGGAGTCGGAGGTGATGACGGCCATGTTTGAAAACGTAATGAACGATACAGTCCATAACGACAAAGATAGATTCACAGCAACCGAACTGGCTGCATTGCGTAGCGATCTGCTGCAAGGTGGCATGATCGATTCCTACGAGGCCGCCGAACTGTTGCAGGTTTTCCTGATGGGCCGCGGTTACGGGGTTTCACCCAAGGCAGCTCTCGATGCAGCGGGCCGGGTAGAGATGGCAGGTTGCGCTCTTCCGGTTTTGCAGCACGAATTGGAAAATCTCGCAATGGTGATGTAGGAGCGCGGCGTCGCGGGACGGTGACCCCGCGAGTCGAGCTAAGTCAAAATATTGACATCCTGGGCTGGCAGTCGAAACAAGATTGATCGGACCAGTTCCACGCAAAGAAAGCCGGGCCAACCAGCCCGGCTTTGTGGCGTCTGAGCCCTCGATGGCAAAATTGACGGCCAGACGCTAGCCTCGCTATTCCACCGATATCTCAAATTGATCCGTGCTGGGTTCCGCGCTGGTGGGTTCGTCACTGACGGCCAACCGCATCCGGTTAAGTCCCTCCACCACAGGAACCTTGATCAACTCCCAGGAGCCAGGTTTGGGGTGGAAAAGAGCAGTCATGGATTTTCCATTTAACTCGGCGGCAAATGTAGAGGCGACAATCCGGGGATCGTAGAAAATGAGCAAGGGAAACTCACGCGGAACCGACCTCGCATGAATCGTAGCGGTGAGCCCTGTGGCATAGCTGAGCAGACGCGGTTTCGTCGAGGCGCTGTTTGAGCTGCCGGTAAATCCTCCGGAAAGGCGCAGATAGCTTCCTGTTTTGCCGTCAAATTCGAAGGCGAATTTCTGAACGTCATTTTCGCCTATCGGGATATCGGACAGGGCGATCTCGGAATGTGCTCCAGCGGCATCGTCACTTAGCAGCCTGCAAGCGTAGGTGCCCGAGGCGGTTCCCGTGATCGATAATCTGTAGCGGCCAGGGAATGGATTGGAGATAAATAACGTTTTCGGTGGATCGGATTCGACAGCCCCGGCTTGCGCGTCCTCAATTCCAGCGGATTCATAGTAGGCGCTTGGAATTTCGTCGTAAGACACCTCCGGTCCTTTTCCCGCTAGGATCGGTCAGCAGCAACTCTACAGTCGAGTTGCAAGCCACGGTGACCGAGCTTTCTTCCTTTGGGGCAGATTTGCTGGCGCGCCCGGGCACGCCAGCCGCCGCGCTTTTCTGAGGGCTTGTGGCCGTCTGCGGCGAAGGCGGTTGCTGTGCTTGCAGTCCTGCCCAAAGAACAAAGAATCGCGAAAGCCGCACTTCGACCAAGCCTCCCAACGGAATTTGTTTTCCTGCAGATCATTGGCTTGGAACTCCTCGGCTTGGAACTCCTCACTTCTTGTTTACAAAAAAGACTGGGAAAAGACTTGAACACGGCGGCTTTTCCGCTATACTGGTTTCACTGTAGTTCACCCCAATAAAGCCCAGTAGTGCTCAGTTGTATATCCCTGAGTCTCTCCGCACGGGTGTTCATAAGGTGTGCCGCGCCACGTCTGCGAGTAAATCAGGGTGCCTGAACGTCCGCACCTCCTCTGGCCGTTAGTTCCAGTTCCAGATAAGAAGCTCAATGCTTCAACCAAGGCACTGGCATGCCTTGTAATCCTCCAGTCGAGAGGTAGATGATGTCTCACCGCTTTTCCTGTCTGGCGCAAAACTGTGCCAATCGAAATGTGTTATTGCAGTTCGGAAGCTTGATTGCCGTTTTGTCGTCAATGTTTTTCTCGAACGCCTGTTCGGGGGGCACTACGCCCGGAAGTGCTGCAAGCACTACTGCCGCACCCAGCAGCTCGACCACGAGTTCAACTACCAGCTTGGCCATTTCTACGACACTTCCGGCAGCAACCGTAGGAGCTGCTTATAACGCTACTGTCGCGGTAACCGGTGGAACTGCTCCTTACACGTTTTCGGTTGCTTCTGGTCAACTGCCGCAAGGGGTGGCCCTCAGCGATACCTCGGGAACCATTTCTGGGACTCCGACTACGGGTGGAAGTTTCAATTTCGCTCTTTCGGTTTCCGACTCCAAAAGCATTACGAAAACCCAATCCTTGCAAATGACGGTGGCAAGTGCCGCCACGCCAAACACGTCGGCGGCCACTGGCGGGAATTCGTTCTCGCATCTGCAGAGTAGCGGCGGCTGGGCCCAATTTGGGCAGAAAGGGCCTAGCTATGTAGACTGTTCGCCTTCTCCGTGCAATGGCATTTCTTTCTCTATGGCGCAGAATGTAAGTTCCCCTTCGATGAGCGGGCACGCCAGCGAATTTAACGTTGGCGGAAGCGCCCCTTTCTCTGACGGCTTGTGGAATAACCATTTGATCGGCCCGTCCTCGTCGCAAGGCATGCCTGATGACAATCAGTCGATCGTGCCTGGGCTGCATGACTTTACCTATGACGTTTATTTCTACGGAGATAACTTCGGCCCTTCCCAGGCCCTGGAGTTTGACATCAACCAGTTCTTCGGCAATATGGGATTCATCTGGGGCCACGAGTGCCGAATTCAGAGCGGGAATGAATGGGACGTTTGGGATAACCAGAACGGCTACTGGAAGCACACGGGAATCCCGTGCCATCCCAATAGCAACGCCTGGAACCACCTGACGCTCAAAGTGCAGCGGACTTCGGACAATCATCTGGTATATCAGTCGATCACGCTAAACGGAGTAACCAATAATCTGAATTGGACTTTTGGCCATGGTTCGGCGCCGGGGTGGTACGGCGTGACCATTAACTATCAGATGGACGGCGATAGTCGGCCGGATTCCTACAACGTTTATCTGGACGATCTGACGTTTTCTTATCAGTGAGGGTGGCCGGGAGGGATCGACCCTCCCGGCTCATTTCTTTTTCGCCGCCGCAGCGGCGGCTTTGGAGGCGCGTTCTTGCAGGGCTAAGGTCACCACCTGCAGCATGTCGTCTTGCGGTGCGGGCTTACCGGTCCAGATTTCGAACTGGCGGGCGGCCTGGTGGACGAACATTTCGATGCCGGGAATGATCTGCGCTCCGCGTTCCTTAGCCAGTTGCAGCAGGCGGGTTTCGGGCGGGTCGTAGATCATATCGAAGACGTAGCGCGCGTTGATTTCTTTTTCCTGCAACGGAGTTTCGCGCGTATTGCCCATGCCGACCGGCGTTGCATTGATGATCACATCGAAGGAGTACTTCTTGAGGTCGGCCCGTTTTATCGAGCGGGCGTGGGCGCGGCGGGCAAGCTTCTGCGCCGCAGCGAGGCTTCGGTTCAGAATGAACACTTCGGCTCCACGTTCCTTCAGGCCGAAGACGGCGGCGCGGGCAGCCCCTCCTGCGCCGAGCACGAGAATTTTCGCATCCTGCAAAGTGCTGAGCCGCTTTTCGATCGGGCGCACCACCCCGGAAGTATCCGTATTAAAGCCATAGAGTTTGCCATCCTGGGCGCGAACCACTGTGTTGCAGGCGCCAATCTTCGCGGTGTGCGAGTCCGTGTTATCGAGGTGAGGAAGGATGGCTTCCTTGTACGGCATGGTAATGCTAAGGCCGTGAATGGGAATCTCGCGCACGCAGTTCAGCAAATCCTTAAGAGTTTTGGCGTGCAGGGCAAGGTAGATGGCGTTGACGTTCTCCCGGCGAAAGGCCGCGTTCATGATGGCTGGAGAAAGCGAGTGGGCGACGGGGTCTCCTGCGACGCCGTAGACACGGGTGGCAGCATCGACCGAATCGATGCGGTAGAGGCTGCGCAGCTCTTGGGCGGTCACCTGACCCGGAGCCGTTTCTTCTCCGGCACTGGCGGAGGCGAAGGTGAAGACGCTGCCGGCGCGGACTCCCAACATGCGGCTGATGATTCCCTGTTCGCCCATACACAGCCCGACTATGGAATGCTTGTCGGCCTCGCGTCCCAGAAATTGGATCATGGCAACATTATCGGAAAGAGTGACTGCCGTGCTCACGATTTTATAGAAGTCGGCAGGGAAGGCTCGCATCTTTTCCAGAGTTTCGTCGAGCTTCTTGGTGCCGCGAAAGTCGTGAAAGGAAACGATCAAGGCAGAGCTGGTACGCAGCTTCTGCAATTGCGCCGGCTTGCACTTTTGCGCGGTCTGGAATTCTACGTCGACCAGCTGACAGCCCGCAGCCGAGGCTTTCGACAGAATGTCCAGCTGAGAAGCGATGGAACCTCTGAATTTCCCTCCGCTGGCGACCCGGCGGCAGGTGGCAATGACTGTTGTGCCGGGATGCGTTTCGAAGAAATGCTTGATCTTCGGGATCGCCAAGCCCGGTTTGGGGATGTAGTCCAACCTGAACTCAAGGAACGGGTTATCCCGAACTAAGGCCTCCGCTTTGTCGACCAGTTCCGTGGGATCTGTCGCGGTCAGCGCGACGCAGACTCGCGGCAGGCGTAGGGGTAGGAGACGAGGCGAATAACTGTTGGCGGCAGAAATCATCTAATCTATAGGTTCGGCGCGAATCTTACAGGGGCTTAATTGCAGATGCAACAAAGATTCGTAAACCCCGCCAAAAACCCGATTTCACGCTGGCTCTGACACCCTCGTAACCTTGACCCCCTCTTACCCCCTTGTTACCGTCCCAATTGAAGCCTTGGTTCCATGCATTTTGCTGGAAGGGGCACGGCGTGTCACTTCCCGGAGGTAACATGAAGAAAATAGGACTGTTCTTGTTGGCGGCCGTCACCGCAATGTCAGCCCAATCTGGTGTCAATGGCAATGGGGCCGACGCCACCACTCCCGAGGGAACGATTCCCACAACCGCGAGTTTTCCCATCCAACGGGTGCAAAAACCCACCTATGCCGATGTTTACTGCGCAGGCTTCATCAGTCGGAAGACTTTGCCCGACGCTAACTTTGTGGCTGGGGGGTTGGAGACGCCGCAGACCACGAAGTTCGCCAATGGCGACATTGTCTATCTGAAGGGTTCGGGCTATAGCACCGGAGCGCAATACGAAATTATTCGCGCTTTGCGGGATGTCAACGAGTATGAAACGTTCCCTGGGCAGAAGAAGCTCCTCAAGGCTACAGGACAACCCTACGAAACGGTTGGCCGCGTTCGCGTGATTGACACACGCAGCAAGACGGCGGTGGCACAGGTGGAATACACCTGCGATCCAATCAATCCCGGGGACACAGCGATCCCCTTTGCCGAGAAAACGATGGTCCCGTTTCACTCACCAGTTCGATTTGACCGTTTCTTGCCCGTAGGCAGCAAAGTGTCAGGGCGGATCGTAATGGGCAAAGATTTCGACACCGACTTGGGAACTGGTCGCAAGGTTTACTTTAACGTGGGAGAGAACCAAGGGGTAAAGGTGGGGGACTATTTCCGTGCTGTCCGGCAATATGAATGGGATCTGAAAGATCCGGTGGATTCGCTTTCGTTCAGGGCTACACTCAGCGAAGACACGCAGATGAAGCAGCCTTCCTTCGATCCGGGAATCTTCGAGAAGAGCAACGGCCCAGTGATTCACGTGCGGGATCTGCCGCGGCGCGCGGTGGCAGAAATTGTGGTCATCGGAACTACGCCTACCACGGCCACGGGAATGATTGTGTTTGCTATGGAAGATGTCCACGTCGGCGATGGCGTGGAATTGGACGATCAGACGCTGGCGCAGCAGTAGAGTTCTGCAAGGATACAAATGTAGCTTAACCGGGAACGGAAGACTGTTCCCGGTTTTTTACTTTGTAGTGGTAGCGGCTATTATCAGGGCAGCAAATGGAGGTCAACGAGTAAGCTGTCAACTGCGTGTTGCTGGCCACTGGCCTGTGATCACTGTCCATTTTTTTCGCCGAATACCTCAGCCGTAAAGGCCTCAACCACCGCGCCTTTACGCCATGCGTCCGCAGGCAGTCCAGCCTTACGGCAAGTTTGTTCCAGAAATGTTACGCGGTCCCATTCGTGCTCGATAGGGACCTGAGGGAGCAGCAGGCCGCGTTGCCCTTGCCAGCTCACAAGAAGTCCATGGCGTCCAACCTCAATCTCTTCGGAGCGGATCGTTTGCGGCGGCGAGAGAATGCTCAGTTCGATCTCAAGGAGAGAGGCTTCCTCCCTGGTGACGGGCGCGAAGCGGTTATCCCTAAAAGCCGCGGCACGCGCCGTTTCCGCGACGGATCGATATAACGGAAAGTTGGGCAGAACGTAGCCGACGCACCCACGCAACTCTCCCCGTAGATACAGCGAAGTGAATACTCCACGATGTTCCGCCAGATGAGGTGAAGGGGATTCGAAAGGAATATCAACCCCTCCCAAAACGGAAGAAATGGAATCGTGCGCCAGACGAAGCAATTGCGCACGTTCGTCGTGCGAGAACTCCTGCGTCGAAATATTCTGCTCGGAAGACTTGCAAATTCCGGGGTTGCCGCCTTCGGCTCGGTTGAGTTCCGAGGCCGCCAACTCCGACGACGAATTATGCAGTGGGGGCGACATCGGCATCGGTGGGCTGGGCAGCAGTTCGCGTCTTTTGGCGGCGGCTTAAAATGAACGCGCGACGGCGGCGCTTGGAAACGCGCCGGTCGATCTTCGACCAGAATGCGGCGAAGTAATCGATGGCCGAGATCAGAGACACGCAGACCACAAACCAGATCGCTGCGTAAGCGATCCAATGCACGGGCAGAACGATGTTTCCGTAGACCGGCCATTCTTTCCAGCGATGGTCTAGAATCACCGCGACCACGGAAACAATTTGCACCACCATTTTGAACTTGCCCAGTTCACTGGCTTCGATGGTGAAACCGCCCGAAGCGGCGATGGAGCGCAGACCGCTCACCAGAAACTCACGGCCGATGATGATCACTGCGATCCAGGCCGGTACAAGACTGGGATTAAACTGCACCAAAGTGACGAAGGCGGCTGCGATCAGGAGCTTATCCGCCATGGGATCGAGCAGGATGCCCATGGTCGTGATTTGTCCACGCTTGCGGGCGAGGTAGCCGTCAATGCCATCGGTCATGGAAGCCGCGATGAATATCGCCGATGCTAGCAGCTCTTTAGCGCCATGTTCGCTGCTGAAATGATTGGACGATAGGATCCAGATCAGCAGAGGAATGCTGCAGATGCGGATCAGCGTGATGGAATTCGGTAGGTTCAACGGTGCTCAACTGCTCTCCGGAAGGCGACCGGAAGATAATTTGATTATCCTCCACGGTAAGAGGGAACGCAATCGTGCGAAATGCATCTCTGCGGCCCTCCTTCTTTTGGCTAAGCCGCTGATGAAAAGTTCTTTTATTTCGGTGCGGATTGCGTCATTGCGCTGGGCTTGGGCTGCTTCGCTATGATTTGATCCTTGATCTTGTCGTAGGTGGATTGGGGAATAATTTTTTTGTGTACCAGGTCGAGCTTGGTTCGATACGGTCGGCCATCAATAATTTTCTGCGAGTAGACGTCGCCGATGCCAGGCAACGCTTTGAGTTGGTCTTTGGTAGCAGTGTTCAGGTCAAGTTTATCGGCGGAGTCGGCAGGCGCAGCGGTACTCGGCTGTGCAGTGGCTGGCGGAACGCTCGCGGCATGAAAGAGAATGAATGCCAGCAGCACCGCCAAACTGCCTACAGCCAGCTTCCGCAACTTGATTTTCATAGACTCTCCTTAGGCGTAGATCCCGCGCTGGCGAATGGTATAAGCCACGCGATCGATGGCCAGCATGTAGGCGGCAATGCGGTTGTTCACCTTATGAGTCTCGGCGTAGCGGACCACGTCTCCGAAAGACGAGACCATGATTTCCTGCAATTGCTCATTCACCACCGACTCTTTCCAGAAGTATCCCTGCCGGTCCTGCACCCATTCGAAGTAAGACGTGGTCACGCCGCCGGCGTTGGCCAGAATATCTGGAATGACAAAGACGCCTTTGTCAGTTAAGACATCGTCAGCAGCCGAAGTCGTCGGCCCATTTGCTCCCTCGGCCAGAATGCGGCATTTCACGCGATCGACGTTGCGCGAAGTGATCACGTTTTCGGTCGCCGCGGGAATCAGAATTTCGCACTCGGTAGTGAGTAACTCAGCGGGATCGTATTTCTCCGCGTCGGGAAAGCCATGCACCGTTCCATTTTTCTGCCGGAACTCGACCAGCTTGTTTAAATCGATTCCATTCTTGTTGTAAAGGCCGCCACCCACCTCGGCGATGCCTATAACTTTGTATCCACCCTGATACATCAGTTGTGCGGCGTTCGAGCCCACATTGCCAAAGCCCTGCACAATCACGCGACTGCTTTCGCGCGACAGGCCAAGTTTCTTGATGGCTTCGTCGCATACCGCCATCACGCCGCGGCCGGTCGCTTCACGGCGCCCGCGGGAACCGCCGATGTTGATCGGTTTTCCGGTCACGCACGCCGTTACCGTTTGCCGCATGTGCATGGAGTAAGTGTCCATCATCCAGGCCATGATTTGTTCGTTGGTGTTGACGTCCGGAGCAGGAACGTCTTTCTCGGGACCAATGAATTCGATCAGTTCGGACGTGTAACGGCGGGTCATGCGCTCGATTTCGCCCATCGACATCTTGTGCGGATCGCAAATCACGCCGCCTTTCGCGCCGCCGAAAGGAATATTCACTACGGCACATTTCCACGTCATCCAGCTGGCCAGAGCGCGCACTTCGTCAAGCGTGACGTCGGGTGCGTAGCGAATGCCGCCTTTGCCCGGGCCTCGCGCAATCGAGTGCTGCACGCGAAATCCGGTGAATACCTCGAGGTGTCCGTCATCCATCTGCACCGGGATGTAGACCGTTAACTCGCGGTTGGGATAGCGCAGAACCCGCCACAATCCCTCATCAAGATTGAGCTTCTGCGCAGCCAGGTCAAAACGCGCCCGTTGCGATTCCCACGGATTGCTTTCCTTATCGACCTGCGGCGGCGTAGTCAGGGTACTCATAAATTTGATCTCCGAAATGATTGCAATTCTAGATGTTGCCGAGCCCGGAACGAGTTTCCGGAATATTCAGGCAAACCTTCAGAGTATAAGAGGCGGAATGGTGGGGAAGCAAGGCGCGAGGGGGCTAAATGGAATCCCATAATGAAACAGCTCTTGGGAATGCTACTTCCGAACGAGTTCACAAAGAGGTTTACGAGATAGTTTTCCCATTGTATATACAAGTAAAGTGTGTATATAATCCGTGGATGCCCCTCAGTATCCGCAACTCCGAAGTCGAGCGTCTGGCCCGCACGCTTTCTCGCCTGACGGGCGAAGGTCTGACGGAGACGATCTTGCAGGCTCTGCGCGAGCGGCACCAGCGTATACGCGCCGCGCGCCAGCGGGAGCGATTGCTCGATGACCTGACAGCGATTGCGCGCCGCTCTGCCGCTCTGCCCGAGCTTGATCGCCGCACCCCGGATGAGATTATTGGCTATGACGAGCATGGACTACCGAAATAAATGGTCATTGACACTTCAGCCCTCGTGGCTATCCTCCGACAAGAATCGGGAGCCGAAAGCCTGTTGAGTCGCTTGACTGCCGCTGGCTCCCGGCGAATATCCGCCGCAAGCGTTCTCGAAACGGCAATCGTGCTCGAAGGCAAGTCCGGAGAACGAGGCGGCGAGCAACTGGACTTGTTTTTGGCTCGCGCTCAGATAGAGGTTGCGCCGGTGACCATCGAGCAGGTGCGGATCGCGCGCACCGCCTGGCGGCGCTACGGCAAGGGCAAGGGCCACTCCGCTCAACTGAATTTTGGCGACTGCTTTAGCTATGCTCTGGCCCGCAGCCTTGGAGAAGAGTTGCTCTACAAAGGCGCAGACTTTTCTCACACCGATGTTGCGCAAGCCGAATCAGGTTCGACTGATGAGGGTTAGCGCTTCTTGCCGTCCAAGTTAATCTCCATCCCCTCGGACGCGGCCCTCACCTTTGGGTAGTAATTGCGCGCTTCGTGCACGACCTTGTCGATTACCGCGTCGGTGTGCTCGGGGTCATGGTGAAAGAGCACCAACTCTTTCGCGCCGCTCTCCATCACGACATTGACTGCCTCGCGCCAGTGGCTGTGTCCCCAGCCACGTCGGCGGGCTTCGTATTCTTCAGGCAAGTACTGCGCGTCGTAGACAAGCACATCCGCGCCCTCGGCCAGCTTGCGCACGGCTTTATCGAAGCCCGCGTCGCCAGGCTCGTTGTCCGTGGCGTAAACGAAAATCCCATCTTTCGTTTCCAGGCGGAAGCCCATGCATCCCTGCGGATGGTTGAGCCATGCCGTCTGTAGTTGAATCCCATCCTCCAGCGTAACGCGACCGCTCTCGATGTCATAAAAATCGCGCTTGGCTTTCATCTCATCGATTTTTACGGGGAAATAGGGCGCGGCCATCTGATCGGCCAGCACTTGCTTGAGACTGCGGGTTCGAGTCGAGCACTGAAACAGAAATCTGTTGTCGGCATTCTCATACAGCGGACGAAAGAATGGCATGCCCTGAATGTGGTCCCAATGAAAGTGCGAAACGAAGACGTGCGCAGAGAAGGGCTTCTCGCCGAATTCACTTTGCAGCTGCTGGCCCAGCACGCGAAAGCCAGTGCCGCAATCGAAGATATAAATGCGGTCGCCGAAGCGCACTTCCACGCAGGAGGTGTTGCCTCCATAGCGCATGTTCTCGGGTTGTGGAGTCGGCGTAGAACCGCGCACGCCCCAGAACTTAATCCGCATAGGCTTGCTACCTGCACAGCGCCCCAGCTGTTTGCTATTGTCTCTACTATCTTCAGACTAAAGGAGACGTGAGTCAATTGTCGCATTGGTTCACGGGCGACTATTTCGCAAGGGCGCCGATCCGGCGGGGCGAGAACGTAACTATTCCAGATTTTAGGTGTCAAATGATCGAAGAGGAGTACGTCTATGACCTTCGCCAAGAAACAGCCCCCGGCGGATTGCCCAAATTGCCATCCGCCAGTTTCAGCCAGGGGATGCTGCCGCATTCCGAAGGCTCAATGAAGAATGGATCACCCGATTCTTCCGGATCGAGCCAAAGGAAGAGAGCGTTTTGGCCGATCCGCGGAGAACCATTCTGGACTCGGGTGGCAGAATTTTCTTCGCCACCGCCGGTGAACGATGCATCGGCTGCTGCGCCCTGATTCGCCTGAACGGCAAAGAATGTGAGGTGGCCAAAATGGCTGTCGAGCCGTCGTACCAGGGAGCCGGAATCGGACGCAGGCTGCTTCATGCAGGCATCGAAGAGGCGCGAAAAGCCGGCGCGCACAGGCTTTATCTGGAAACCAACCACGTGCTGACGCCCGCGATTCGGCTGTATGAATCCATGGGATTCAAGCACATTCCTGAGGACCGCATAGTTCGCTCCCAATATGCGCGAGCGGATGTGTACATGGAGTTAATTTTGGTTTGAGGAGCAGTGCCGCAGGAGGCAGCCCCTCACTTATCTCCGACTTGTCCGGGATCGAACGAATAGGAACACGGATTCTGTCCCACGTTAGGCCCTTAAGGGAATCCCCCGCAAGCGCTCGCCTATAATGAACCGCTAGCCGGTTAAATCCGGCCGTCTTCATTTCATGATGATCCCCGAGTTCAAAGAATTTCTGCGGCTGGCGCGGTCGGCGACGCTGGTGCCAGTGGTGAAGTCGGTGAGCGCCGATCTGCTTACGCCCGTCTCGGCGTTTCTGGCTATTGCTGAAAAAGAGCCGCACGCGTTTCTGCTGGAGTCGAACGAGCGCGGCGAGCAGATTGGCCGCTACACCTTTCTGGGAGTGCGGCCCTACATGCGGCTGCGCGCCCGCGGTTCCGTGATTGAGATCGAACGTGGACGGCATCGCGAACGCCATGAGGGCAGCGTGTTTGAATTCGTGAAACTTTTGCTAAGCGAGCACCGCCCTGCCACAATCCCCGGCCTGCCACCGTTCACCGCCGGGGCCGTCGGCTATTTTTCCTACGACGCCGTGCGGCAACTGGAAAAAATTGGTGAGCGCGCCAAAGACGATCTGTCTTTACCCGATTGCGAATTGATGTTCTTCGACCGCCTGCTGGCTTTTGATCATTTGCGCCACCAAATTCACATCATGGCTGCGGCGGATGTTTCGCGGGAGACTCCGCGGGACGCCTATGACCGGGCAGTGCGGGATATTGAAGCTCTCGAAAGAAAGCTAGCTGGTGGATTGCGCCCGGCAATGTGGCGCAAGTCCCCGAAGCCCAAGTCAGGGAAACTCAAGGTGCATGCTGGCACCGCACGCGCAAAATTCTTGCGCGGCGTGGTGCGCTGTAAAGAATATGTTGCGGCGGGAGATATTTTTCAGGTGGTCCTTTCGCAGCGCCTCGACTTCATTCCAGGAATTGACCCCTTCGATCTTTACCGCGCCCTGCGCCAAGTGAATCCCTCTCCGTATCTTTATTTCTTGCGGATGGGCGAAACGCAGATTCTCGGCTCTTCACCGGAGATGCTGGTGCGTGTGACTGGACGCAAGCTGGAGTATCGCCCGATTGCGGGTACTCACCCGCGCGGGCGCGACGAGGCGGAAGACTTGCTCCTCGAAGAAAAGATGCGCAACGACGAAAAAGAGCGCGCCGAGCACGTCATGCTGGTTGATCTGGGGCGCAATGATCTGGGGCGCGTCAGTGAATATGGTTCAGTGAAAGTGAAAGATCTGATGTATGTGGAACGTTACTCTCACGTGATGCACCTGGTTTCAGCACTGGAAGGCACGCTGCGCAAGGATCTCGGCGCGCTCGACGCCTTCGCCGCATGTTTTCCCGCCGGCACCTTGAGCGGCGCACCGAAAGTCCGCGCCATGCAGATCATCGAAGAACTGGAGCCAGTGCGCCGTGGCATCTATGGCGGGTCCGTTTTCTACGCCGACTTCGCGGGGAATCTAGATTCCTGCATCGGTATTCGCACCATGCTGATGCAGGGCAAGCGCGCTTATTTGCAAGCGGGAGCGGGAATCGTAGCGGATTCCGACCCGGAGCGTGAGTTCGAAGAGTCGATGAATAAAGCACAAGCGCTGCTGCGGGCGGTGGAAATGGCTAGAGGCGGTGGTCAGTGACCAGTGGCTTGCGGACCTAAGAAATTGCCTACCAGCATCTTCCCAGCATCCGTCAGCACGCTCTCGGGATGAAACTGTACTCCTTCGACCGCAAACTTTTTGTGGCGAAGGCCCATGATGGTGCGGGTTCCGTCTTTCTCGGTGGTCCATGCGCTCACTTCAAGCTCGGCTGGCAGATCTTTTTCTTCCACGATCAGCGAGTGGTATCGGGTCGCCGTCATCGGTGTGGGCAGGCCGTGAAAAATGCTCTTGTTATCGTGTGTGATTGCGCTGGTTTTGCCGTGCATCAGATGGGGAGCACGCACCACCCGGCCGCCGAACGCCTCGCCGATGGCCTGATGTCCAAGGCAGACGCCGAGAATAGGAACTTTGCCGGCGAAGTGCCGAATGAGATCGATGCTGATGCCGGCGTCTTGTGGCGTGCACGGGCCAGGCGACACCAGGATGCGGTCCGGTCGCATATCTTCAACCCCTGCGACTGACACCTGATCATTGCGGCGCACCACTACTGTAGCCCCCAGCTCTCCGCAATATTGAACCAGGTTGTAGGTAAACGAATCGTAGTTGTCGAGAATGAAGACCACCGGGGATCCTTCTGCAAGTTTACACTCAGGGACTCGCCGGAACGGGCCATCCGCCCCCCCAATAGTGGTATTGACGGTATTGCTCTTACAACACATCCTTTACTTGTAAAAGAATCGCTATTTTGTTGGCTTGGAGTAACGGATGGCAGAAGCCCAGCAGGAAAAAAGGGCTGCACGACGCTTTGCGCTTCGTATTCCCGTAGATGTCAATCGCGGCGACAACTCGAACCACAGTGAATCGGCGCAACTTCGCGATGTTAGCGCACGCGGCATTTGCCTTTACCTGGATTCTCCCATCGCGAGCGGATCGCCTATCGGCTTCACGCTCACTCTGCCGCCCGAAATCACGTTGACCGAAAGCATTCGCGTGCAATGCAAGGGGCAGGTGGTGCGAATCGAGAATTCAACGGACGTTGGGAAAATCGCGGTGGCCGCCGTGATTGAAGAATACGAATTCTTGCCCGAGAGCTGAAGCATGCAGCACATAACCTTTCAGTAGCACCCACCGTTGCCGCCCTTCTTTCCCTTGCAGACAAGTGGTAAGGTTCCTTCAGAGGCTCCGATTATCCTGAGGGGATTTCTTTGTCGCGATTGCGCACTCAATTTGTCGCTGCAATGCCGCTGGTAGTGTTCCTGGTCGTAGGCAGCTTTTCGCAGGGTGGGAACGTTACTGAGAAACCCGGTATCGCTGAAGCCGCGGTTGTTACCAGTGTCCGTGTGGTCCACGAGAGGGGCGTTCCGGCAATAGAAGTGGTTTCCACTCATCCCGTAATACCCACAATTCAAATGCTGGATTCGCCCCCGCGGCTGGTCATTGACCTCTCGAACGCGCGTTTTGGACTGCCGCGCAAGCGCATCCCGGTGCTGCAAGAAAACATTCTCACGATTCGGACCGAGCAGTTCCAGAGGGACCCTCCAGTCATGAGAATCGTTCTGGACCTTCTCGTTCCCTACGGCTACACATGGGATGCGGCGGGCAACCGTCTTATGGTCAGACTGAAGCCTCCCGAAGATCCAAACGCAGGAAAGAAAATGCCGTTCCAGCCCCCGCAGGTTCTGTCATTAACGCCAGCGGCTGCACCTGCAATGGTTCCCGTCACGGGCGGTGTGGGCGATGTCGTATTGGCGGGACGCCGGTTCGCCGCCGGGTCGTCCCTGACTGCAGGAAGCGAAACTGCGGTGTTGCATTTGGCAAGAGGAGGCGAAGTACACGTTTGCCCCGGTACGACGCTTTCCCTGACACCTTCGAAAAATGCTAAAGACTTGATGTTGGGCATGAGCACCGGCGCGCTCGAGATGCACTACTCGCTCGATGCTTCGGCGGATACTGTACTCACCCCGGATTTCCGCATTTCGTTTACGGGACCCGGAGAGTTTCATTACGCCATCAGTTCCGACTCCCACGGAAATACCTGCGTGCGTGGTTTGATGGGAAACGCCTCGTCGGCGCTGGTTTCGGAACTGATCGGAGACCGGACTTACCAGATAAAACCAACCGAGCAGGCCGTATTTCACACCGGGCGCATCGATAAGGTCGACTCGGAGGTTCCACTGGAATGCGGTTGCCCGCCGCCGGTTCCCGTGATGAAAGCCGATGAAAAGCTCAACCGAGTTGTTCCGGATTCTGACTCGACTGCAAGTATTACCCTGGCGCCGGGCAGCCAGGTAGCAGAGAGTGCTCCGGTGACCGAAAGCAATTCGGCGAAAAGCGAGTCGCCGCAAATGCTATCGAACGGTCCAGAAACGAAACCATTGCCCCCATCACAGGCAGACGACATTCACATCAGCGTGGACGCGCCATTCGTTTTCTGTGGAAAAAGTCGCACGCCGGACTCGCCTGATCCGAACCCTGCCGACGCGGCAGCTACACTCCCCGTGCTGGAATCTTCGGAAAGGCACGCTCCGCTCGCCGCACAAGTGCAACCGCCGCCCGCGCAGAACCCGCCCGCAAGCTCAGAGCACCACAGATTTCTGCGACGAATCAGAGGATTCTTCGCGGCAATCTTCCGTTAGGCTCTGGCGTTAGGCTCTTGAGCTAGCCTCTGGCGCGAAATTTCAGCTGGCGGGTGAGCGCCAAGAGGCCACAGAGACCCGTGGTTTCAACCGCGGCTAATGACGCGCCGCAGTGGTTCAACCTTCTCCCTCAGGTCGTCTGCAAAATTGGCGCCACGCTCGGCTACCTCGCGGGCGCGATCCTTGACGTCGCGAACTCGGTCTTTGGCTTCTTCTGTCCAGTCTTCGAGAGTTTCCTTGGCGTCGTTGTAGCCCCGTTTCAGGTCTTTACGGAATTGCTTGCCGGTTTTCGGAGCCAGTGCGAGCGCTACAAGAGCTCCCGCGCCCAGTCCAATCAAAAGAAATGTGATGGCCGTTCCCACGCTATTACCTTCAGAAGATTCATAACGTCCAGTAGTCATGATTTTGACCTCGTTTCATAAGCCGTAAAAGCCGAACAGGCTTCCACGTCAGTTTTTTTCTGATCTACGGCAATTCTAGTCCTCGGCGGAGGAGGATGGGGCCGATCCAGGTTGCAACGAATGTGGTCCCAATTACGATGAGTGCTGCTTTGGGAAGGTTTTCTTTTCCGACTTGCGGAGTGTAAAATAACTTTTTAGCCCTTAATGCGGCGGAAAATGTGGCCTGCCCCGCCTTCCGCCAGTTCAGCAAACCGCGCTTATTTTGAAGGAGATAGTTCCAAGCAATGTCGATCCCTGCCACTCAACTGCGTCCTGGCATGATCATCAAGCACAATAATGATCTGCACTCTGTATTTAGCGTCGAGCACCGCACGCCCGGCAACCTGCGCGCCTTCATCCAGGCCAAACTGCGGAACCTTCGCACTGGCGCCATGTTCGAGCACCGCTTCCGCTCGCCCGACCCGATCGAGAAGGTCAACGTGGATGAGGTAGACATGCAGTTCCTTTATGCCGACGGCGACAGCTACTACTTCATGGATACGGCAAATTACGAGCAGACTCACCTGACCAAAGAAGTTCTGGGTGATGCCGTGGATTACCTGATCGCCAATCTCGAAATCAAAGTCGAGTTCTTTGACGGCAAGGCGGTAGGCATTGAGTTGCCGCAGACGGTAGAACTCACCGTGGTTGAAACTGAGCCCGGACTAAAGAGTGCAACCGCCTCGAGCGTGACAAAAGCCGCGAAAACTGAGACTGGATTGGTGGTCCAGGTTCCTCCCTTTATCAATGAAGGGGAGAAGATCAAAGTAGACACGGCAGAGGGCGTGTATTTATCGAGGGCGTAAGAGCTAGATTGTCATCCTGAGCGGAGTCGAAGGATCCCTACCCTATGCTGACTTTCCTCGCAGTGCTCGGGACGTTTTCAGGCCATAGGGATCCTTCGACTGCGAATCAGCTTCGCGTTCGCGAATCTGATTCTTCGCTCAGGATGACAAGATCGTCACGAGCATGACCTCAACTGAAAAAGGAGCGGAAGCGCGACGCTTCGTGGTCCGCGGACGGGTGCAGGGCGTGGGCTTCCGCTGGTTTGTAGAACGCGAAGCACATATTCTCGGCGTCGCAGGCTGGGTCCGCAATAATCACGACGGCAGCGTAGAAGTGCTCGCCCAGGGCACTCGCGATCAAATTTCCGGATTGCGTGGGCGATTACGCGAAGGACCGCGCGCGGCTCGCGTGGACAATGTTGAGGAATCCGAAGCTCAACCAAAAGACGGCCTCAGTTCATTTCGCATCGAAGGAGCATGGTAGATTTGTCTTCTCACGTAAGTTTGGATTCCGCCCAACTCAAGAAGCTTATCCGCGAAGTCCCCGATTTCCCGAAAAAAGGGATTCTCTTCTACGACATCACCACCCTATTGAAAGATAAGGTAGGGTTGGCCACGTTGGTCGACCGGCTTTCTGAAAACTATGTCGCTCAGAAAATTGATCTCGTTCTCGGCATGGAAGCTCGCGGCTTTATCTTTGCTCCCGCGCTCGCCTATCGTTTGAATGCGGGATTTGTACCGGTACGTAAAGTTGGCAAGCTTCCTGCGGAAACCGTTAAGTTCGATTACGCCCTGGAATACGGCACGAATTCCCTGGAGATGCACAAGGACGCGATTCAGAAAGGCCAACGCGTACTGATCGTGGACGATCTTTTGGCGACTGGAGGAACGGCTCAGGCGACTGCCAAGCTGGCTACTTTGTTGGGAGCAGAAATCGCGGGCCTCGGCTTCGTCGTAGAACTCGACTTTCTGAGAGGGCGGGAAAAGCTGAAGGGATACGAAGTGATGTCGCTCTTGCACTATGAGAAGTAGTAGGGGACCGCTAAATTACCTAGGCCCAGAAGTGCGCGATTAGAAGGCCTACCCCGACCCAGAAGCCCCCGCTGATTCCCAACGCCAACGCCAATCCCAACGCTCGGTTGCGGCGGCGTTCACTACATTCGGTCTGCAGATCCGGCCACGAGCGGACAAATTCCGACAGACCCTGCCATTGCTCAGTCGAGAGTAAATCTATTTCTGATTCGCGACTGCCGACTACGGGGGAGAGTTGCATTCGGCAATTCATCGTTACACCTCAAATGCAAAGCATCGTCGACAACTGAGAAAGCTTCCAACAAGCAATTAGATGCAGGGAACCTCTGAAGGTTTGGACACTATTTTGCTGGCAGGATGATCTCCGGGAAGCGGTTGGCGGACACACATGGTACGAACTGCCTTGCGCTGGTCGGGCGCGTGCCTCCGAGAAACCTGCACATCAAATCTCTTCCAACAGCAACTTTGACTCCCGGGGTAAATAGCTCTTACGCCAGAACCAGTCCTCCATAGCCTGCCGAAGTTGATCCAAAGGGACGTTTGTACCGATCTCCATGTGTCCATCGGAGACGGGCATCGTATCGTCGAATACGCTGGCATTGGTGAAGTTACGCATAGAAAAGCTATCCAGCCATTTCAGGGGACAGGGAAGGCGCTTCCCATCGTCCTGGTATTCGACGCGTATCTTGCGGGCGAACATGGGTTGATTTAAACACAGGGAGGATTAGGGCGCTGCCGCCAACAGCCGTTATGAGCTTCGACTTTTCACGGGACTCAAAATCCCGTTCGAGTAGATCAACGAGTGCTACGGCGATGTTTCGCCAATTGAGACGAATCGCTTGCCAGTTGGAGCGTCGGATTACTTCCTGTTAGCCGACGATCCGCCCGACTTCCAGTGTGCACGGCCTGCGGATAGCGAGTTGACGCGCCCGCGTTACCCGACGCTATAGCGATAAAGTCTGCTCATCATAGCGGTGAGATCGGCGAGACAACGGTGTCAATACGATTGACACGGCATAGAGCCGCCCATTGCGGCCAGGCACCGCCATTACATGCATGAGCTTTTCGATATAGCGATTGACTTCTGCAATCTGGGCCTGCGAAAGCCAGCCGGTTTTGCGCAATGCCCACAGTTCTCGGTTCGGACCTGACACGGATGCGTCCGCAGTCTTAAAGCTGTTGCTGAAATCGCGGATACCCAATCGCAACATAGAGGCAATAATCGCGCTTATTTGACTTCCATTCCCTTTTCTCCCGAGTTCGTAGCAGAGGCTCATCTCTGGAGCAATGGCGCGAAAGAGGGTTTCGCGGCGTCCATTTAGCCGGTGAGATCCAGCGCTTCGCACAAGGCCTACCCGCTTGAGGATACGAAGATGGTAGTAGAGGGAATCCGCGGGTCTTCCTAATGCGGTTGCGAGTTCGGCAACGGAAACGGTCCCCATCCCGGGTAATACGTCAACGATTTCCTGCCGCGTAGGGGCTGCCAGAGCCCGCATTTGTCGCTTGCTTCGAATGATGTAGTTGTCTTCCCGGCCACTCATGGGGTAAGATTCTATCAGGTCATTGAATATAATTTGCTTTATTCAACAACTAACGTCTCCTACTGACGTTCTCTTCGAAAAGAACTTTAGGCATTCACAATCGTTTCCAATCGAAACGAAGGAAAGGAACAGGAAATGCCGAAATCGGTTGCAAGGCTCGGCAAAGTTGCTCTACTCTTCGCATCGCTCTGGATCATCCAGCTGTCTTTCAGCTTTGCACAGGGCAAGAGCGCAGTCACTGAAAATGGACCGGATCAGGAACTGAAGGAGTTTCGGCTCGACGACTTGGAGGCGAGGCTGCCCACCATGGAGCCGGGACCTGAACGCGACTATTTCGCCGGAGTGTTGGCCAACCGAGGGGGTCACATTCCGGAGTCCATCCAGCTGCTGAACCGTGTTCTTCCCAGCATTCGGACATCGCGTCCAGACCGGGCCGCGGTCGCGCTGCAGACCTTGGCGGATGACTACATCAAAAGCTTTCAGTATGGCGACGCGGCGCAGGTCTATGACGACTTATTGACCCACTTCTCGAGTCATCTGAAACCTGAAGCGCTGAAGGGCACGAAGGATGATGCGGGGCTGGCGCGAATACTGCGCGAGGCGCCGGCGCAGAGCATTACATGGGATGGAGCCGTGAGGTTGAAGACCGAACGCAATCCCTTAGACTCCGTGAATGTAGCGCTGACGGTCAACGGAGTACAGGGACCCTGGCTGCTGGATACCGGCGCTAACCTTTCAGTAGTGAGCAAGAGCTTTGCGGAGCGACTTGGGCTGAAGTTTCTGCCGGGTGTTTCTCAGGCACAGGGCGGCCTGACTGGGATCGAGAACCCGTTGCGGGTGGCATTGCTTCCCACCCTGCAGATGGGAGGCGCCTCGCTGCACAATGTCGTGGTGATGGTGCTGGACGATGCGAACCTACTTATAAGCTTGGGCAAGCAGGCATATCAGATCAACGGAATTATCGGCTATCCAGTGTTTCAGGCGCTTGGGACGATCACATTTCTCCACGATAGTGAATTCGAAGCGGGGGACGAAGCCCGAGCGGCAGGAACGGGAGCGCGGATGTATATGAATCATTTGACGCCGATCGTCGAGTGCAAAGTCGAAGGAAGGGATCTCCCGTTCAGCTTTGATACGGGCGCAGATTCGACAGACCTTTTAGTTCGCTACTATCAGCGATTTCATAGTGGGTCCAAAGCTTGGGAAAAAAGCAAAATCAAGATCCCCGGCGCGGGTGGGGTTGTGAAGCGAAAGATATATATTCAGCCGGAAGTCAAACTCGGCATCGGCGATAAGACGGTAACCTTGGAGAGAGTATCGATTCATACGTCGGGTACGGGGACAGACATCGCTGACCTCTATGGGAATCTTGGGCAAGACGTAGTGGCAAACTTCGAAAGTTTCACCCTGGATTTTTCAACGATGACCTTTAGCCTGGGAAAGCTCCTGGCGCCAGACAAGGCGAACCCGAAACAGTAAATTTCGGAGGATGAGTCGCTAGTGACCTGTAGCCCCCGGATGACGAGCAAACCAGAAGTTAATGTCAACTGACGTAACCGGGCCTTTACACTCAAAACACCCGCTCGGACTCTCGCGCCCCGATCAGGCCGGAATGTCCGCCGCTTGCTGTCGCTGCGCCCGCCGCAACCGCGCCACCACCAGCCGGATCTCATCATAGGTAACTTCCGGCGGCAAAATATCTTTCAACGGCTTTAGCTGCTCGAATCCCACCCGCGCGCATGCAGCCGCAATCACCGACTGCTTTTCCGGGCTCACCCATCCACTCTGAAATTCCACCTGCCCGCTCTCCAGCAGATTCGCCACCGCGCTCACCACAGTAGAAAGTTGCCGTCCTCGAATCTGCGCAATTTCTTCCAGCGTGCGGCCTTCGCTCAACAAATGCAGCGTTTCATCTGCCGGTTTGGGTCTTCTTTCCGCGCCACCGGCACGACAACCTTGCCGAAATTTTTCCAGCGCATCCAGAATCGGCTGCCCATAAATTTCAGCCTTGCGTTCGCCGATGCCTGGAATTTCCAGAAGCTGCGCATAAAACTTAGGAGGACGCCGGCAAATTTCTTCCAACGACGAATCGTGAAGAACGATATAAGCGGGAACATTTTTCTCCTTGGCCGCGGCGCGCCGCCACTCCCGCATATAGTCGCGCAGTTCCTCGGCCTCGGTTCCGGCAGCAGCGGCCGCAAGAGGCTGCAGCGGCAGACGCTTTCTTCCTGCCGCCGCGCTTGGCGCAACCGCCGGAGATTTCACCATCCACTCCGCTGCGCTCCCACACACGTCGCAAGCATCACACTTGTCCCACTTCGGAGCTTCGCCAAAGTGCGCGCAGATTTGCCGGTGACGGCAGCGCCGCGATTCCACAAACTCCCGAATGATCCGGTACCGCTCCCAGGCGCGCTCACGCTCCGCGCTATCCGTAATTTGATTGGCGAAAAAACCCAGGAGCCCCCCGTCTTTTTTCTGCCACAGCAAAACGCAATCCGCAGACTCACCATCGCGCCCCGCGCGTCCTGCTTCCTGGTAATACTGTTCGATCGATTTCGGCAGGGATAAATGAATCACGGCCCGCACCGCCGCCTTGTTGATGCCCAAACCAAACGCTATCGTCCCCACCAGCACGCGCACTTCGTCCGACATCCAGCGCTCCTGGTTGCGCCGCCGATCTTCGGATCCCATTTTGCCGTGATACCCCACGGCGGCGATGTCGCGGTCTTCCAGAAAATCTACCGTCTCCTCCACACGGCTGATAGTGGGAGAGTAGACAATCACGTTGCTGCCGGAGTAGCTGCGCAACGCTTTCACCAGCAACTCCATCTGCTCATGCCCCTGGCACTCGCGCACTAAGTAGCGCAAGTTTGGCCGGTAGAAGCTGGCAATATATTTATCCGGATCGCGCAATTGCAGTTGCGCCAGAATGTCGTGCCGCACATGCCGCGTGGCGCTGGCCGTAAAAGCCGCGATGGGACGATCGGGAAACTTTGTGCGCAGTTTGCTCAACTGCCGGTACTCCGGCCGGAATTCGTGTCCCCATTCTGAAATGCAATGCGCCTCATCGATGGCGAAAAAAGTCACCGGCACCTGCTGCAGCCAGCCGATGGTGTCGCCGCGCGCGATTCGCTCTGGCGACACGTAAAGCAGCCGGTAATCGCCGGCCCGCGCGCGGCTCATCACCTTCGTCTGCTCGCTTTCGCCTAGCGTGCTGTTGAGCACCGCTGCGGGAATGCCCATCTGCGCCAGTTGCGTAGCTTGATCTTGCATCAGAGCGATCAGCGGAGAAATCACCACCGCGGTTCCCGCCGACGCGACGGCAGGCAACTGGTAGCACAGAGATTTCCCGCCACCCGTAGGCATCACCACGCAGGTATCGTGCCCAGCCAGCAAACTGCGCACGATCCGCTCCTGCAGCGGACGAAACGCGCTGTAGCCCCAATAGCGCTTCAGTGGCACCAGCAGATCGGTTTCGGGACTCATGAGACGAGTATAGGCTTAGGCGAAGATTAGGAGAAAGCGAATCGCATAAATATGCCCGAGGACTTTCCAGACTGGGATTTCAGATCTACCCAGTGCTCCTCTGTGCCCTCTGTGTTAATCGCTTTTTTAAATCGCCCGATATTTCACTTCCGGATAGACTCGCGCAAACGCCACCCACACCGCCCCGATCACGGCAAAGCACAGGACGCTGCCCTCTGGCCCAACGATTCCTCCCGTAAGCCATCGCGGCCCGTGAAACGTCGACTTCAGCAGATGGCCGGGAAACAAAGTTCCGCTATCGGGCACAGAATAAAAAAATGTCTCTCCCCAATCCCACGCCATGTGGAATCCCACGGCAAACCATAAATCGCCAGTACGCCGGAGAGTCAGACAGAAAAAGAAGCCAATCGCGGCCGCTGCCAGCAGTCCCGGCCACTGTTCGCCAGCATTCTGCCAATGGATCAGGCCGAACATGCACGACAACACTACCGCCGACGGCCAGAAGCCAATGGCTCGCGTCAACGTGAATTGCGAATAACCGCGGAATAGGAATTCCTCGAAAAACCCTACCATCAAGAAGAACAGTCCCCAGAACGCTGCGAACTTTACAATGCGCGCTCCGTGCAGCGCAAGATGACCCACGTCGAACACTCGCAGCCCGTACATCACACCGAGAAGCAGGGTGATTGCGGAGAATCCCCATACCGCACCGGCCCAGAACAATTTCCCGAATGCTTTGCGAGGCGGAAGCCCGTACACGGCCCACGGGCGCCGTTCCACTCTAGCGAGAACCACCGCAGGTATCACTGCGGCCATGAGTACGCCAAACTCCTCCAGCATCATGGACCAAAGTCCGTTCAGTTCCAGAGATCCGGCCCACCGGCTTAACAAGAACTGCACCAGATAAAACATTGCCACGTAAAAAGCGAGACCCCATCCCGGCCTTAGCCCTTCCGGACCGAGAAAAACGGTGCGCACATAGGAGGGCTGCACTGCAGCGGCAAAATCCGGAGAAGGCCCCTGCGATCCGGCAACCAGGGATCCACGATCCCCACTCGAAGTTTGTGTCTCCTCATTCACGCGTTTAGGTAACTTGCTTTCCTTGGTAGTTATCGAATTCAGCGACGGTCGACCCATCGCCGTTTCCCAAACCGCCTGCGTCATGGTAAAACACTCGGCTCAGCCTTATGACCAGATTTTTCACCCGCGAACGCTTCGGCCGTCCGCAGTTTCTCGCGGGCGTCTTGTTGTTGGCATTTCTGGCACAGGCGACGTGGCTTGTCCATCGCGAACTGAATTCTGACGACCCAGGCGGAAACGGCGGGCCAAGTGTGTCTGAGCAAGTACGCATCGCAGCCGGTTGGCGCCAACTGCACGGGGGCGGTACCGCGGGAGCGCCTTACCCGGATCCTCCCGCAATGTCTCCTCCCAGTGAGGCTCCCCGCGCGAATGGCTTCGATGTCGAACAATCTCCACTTCTCGCACTGGTGACATCAGCGCCTTTACTGGCATGGCCACAACGTCTGCTCGATTCTGAATCATCCCCGCACTGGCGCTGGCTTCCGCGACTTCCCTTTCTCGCCTGCGGAGTTTTTCTCGGCGCTTCGTTATGGTACGTGGCTCGACGTCTCTGCGGAAATGCCGGCGGATTGCTAGCGCTCACGTTGTATTGCTTTTCTCCCTCGATGATCCAAGCCAGCGCCGTCTGGCACACTGAGCCCGAAATTCTCGCGGCTTGGGGAGCGTTCGGTGCAATCTTTACAGCCATCGCGGTCGCACATACTCTTTACGCGCCTCGCGAAGTCATTCTCTGGAATTGGCGCCGCATCGTCCTGCTGGGTGTTTCTCTGGCGATCGTTATTGGGGCGCAGTTCTCCATGATCATCGTCCTGCCTGTCGCTCTCGCGTTTATGTTGTATCTAGCGCCCATACGCAGGCTCGCAGCCTTTACCATCTGGCTCGCTGCTTCGCTCGTTGCGGTCGTTCTGCTGTTTGCCACCTACTTCTTTCATCCTCACGTCTTTTCTGAAGCCATGAAGCATGCTTCTTTCTGGGGGGCAACCTGGCGCAGCTTTGCAATTCCGGGGGTTTACCGCCAGGTAGGACTGCAGACTCTGCGCGCCTGCCCGGCTTTTATTCTGTTGTTGCCGCTGGCGGTCGCGACTTACATTCTCTGGCCGCGCACGCGTTACTTCGGTAACAGCGCTCCCGGTGCGGTCGCCTTAACATTTATCGGTCTGGGAATGGCGCATCCTCACGTCGCCGGGGCCGGATTTCTGCTCGCCTCTATCCCGTTCCTCCTGATTTTCGTCTCTGGTGTACTTGCTGATTTAATGGAAACCCCTTCACGACTTCTACTTACCGCCAGCGTATGGGGATTGGTGGTCGCCTACATCCTTTGGAGCGTTTTAGCCTTGGCGCATGTGCCGCGCGGATGACCTTAACTCCCGGAAAGTTGGGATCGGGGATGCGCTCAGAGAGCCGTTTTAGCTGACAATTCTCTACAATTTTCCTGGTTCCGCTATGGTGACCATCGATCTAAACCTATAGACGCGAGGTGCGCGATGGCATTTTCAGTGGAGTATCATAAAGCTGTGCGACACTCGACTGCGGCAACGTTGGCGTTTTTCGGAGTATTCTTTTTCGGCCTATTTCTAGCTCTTCCTGGCAGCGCGCAGATCAATGGGGGACCTGCAGCTTCCGCAGGCGCCGGCTCGCACGCCGCGGCCACAGCGCCGCCAACCATGTCCATAAGCCCTCCCACCCGGTCCATAGCACCCCCGACTGCCATCTCGACCGGTCACAGCGGTTTCTCTTCTCACGCAAGCGGGCGTAGCCAGATCTCACCTGATGGCCGTGATCATCATCACCATCGTTCGGCGGACGGCAACTTCTACTACCCATACATTTACGGTGCTCCTGTCCCATACGGTTTCGTCGACGGGACTGACGCTGCAACCGATGACGACGGATCCCAGTATCAGGGAGGCCCGACCGTCTTCGACCGCCGCGGGTCGGGGGCGGACTCCTACATTCCTCCAACGTATTCAGGCCCGGCACATCCTCATCCATCTTCGGACAGCGCATCCGCGGCAGCAAACGATCCCCCACCTGCCGCAGACCTTTCTGCCGAACCTCCTCAGCCTTCAACCATTCTTGTTTTCAAAGACGGACACCAGATTGAAGTGGGGAATTATGCCATCGTAGGTCAAACCCTCTACGATCTCACACCGAGCCATTCCCGGAAGGTTGCTCTCGCTGGTCTGGATCTCTCGGCCACGCAGAAGGAAAACGAGGACCGAGGAGTGACCTTCGAACTTCCGCCCTCGGCTCAGGCAAATTGACATGAAGTTCGTTACCCCACGCGCTGTTGCCCTGACTGTTGTACTCAGCACAGCGCTTCTGCCGTCGCTCGTCGCGCAACGAGCGACGCATGCAGTTTCTCCGGTCAAGCCAATGTCGCCGCACGGGCATTTAGCGACGCGGAGCTTTGCCTCCAGCCGGGATGCCCACGAGTCTGGCTTCCGTCGCTCTACTCCCTTAACTTCGTTTGTTTCGCCATTCTTTGACGATTTCTATAATCCCGATGACGGCTCCTCCGAACCGGAGCCGCCTGGCCCGCCTGCCTTCCTGATGCAAGCCCCTCGCGTCCCGTCAGAGTACGAGAGTTTACGCGGAGGACCCGCTTACGGCACGGGTGAAGCCAACTCCTCTCAACCTTTGATGATCGAACTTCAGGGCGGCCACTATGTTCGCGTCAGCAGTGCCGCCGTTGATGGTGAGGCACTCCCATTAAGACAGAACTCCGACTCCGCTCTGGCGAAGTCTGTAGTGGCTAAGTCTGCCGCGAGTGACCTGCCGCCCGCGGTTCTAGTTTTTGGCGATGGACACAGTGAGGAAGTTCACGACTACACAATCGCCGACGGATTTCTCTATGCGCAAGGCGATTACTATACCGACGGGTACTGGAACAAGAATATTGATCTCTCGACTCTTGATGTTGCAGAAACCATTAAAAGGAACGCCCTACGAAATGTGAAGTTCGTTCTGCCGTCGTCACCGAATGAAGTAATCACCCGCCCTTAATCCCCGGCTTTTCTCTATGCAGCCTGCGCGTAAGCTTTCTTAGGCGCTTCTCTCTCTTGCCGCAGCCGCAGCATGGGCAGCTCCACTACATAGTAAGAAATGCTGGCCATCCCTACTGCGACGAACAGCCAGTACCAATTCTTATGTTGTGGACCGTAGGCAAACAACTGTTGCCACAGATATAGGCTATAGCTGATCTTGCCCAGCCAAACCAATGGCTTGATGTTCAGCAACCAATAAGGCGTCTGTACTGCATGCAGCAATAGTCCGGCAACAGAAATGTGCAACAACGGCCAAAACAGCAAGAGCAGTATGGCAGTGGTCCGAAACTGGACCGCGGCCACATACACTGGAACCAAAGCCACCGGAACAACCATGAGCAATGCCCACCCCAGCCTTATCCGCGGCAGGCGTTCCGCATAAATTGCCAGAAGACATCCCACTGCCAAGATGTCAGCCACTGCGGGAAATGTTTCGTCGGCGCGCCCGTGCAATTTCAGCAAGTGGCACGCAAGACGAAAAAGTGGAGCAAACAAGATCACGCCAACAAGAATGGCGGTTCCATGCTGATGCCATCTCTTCAACACTCCGGGCCACAAGAAATAGAATTGCTCTTCCACACTCAGTGACCACAAGTGCCCCAAAAACCACGGATGCGACGGGTCGAAGTTGGTTACGTACAGTGCGGCGGCAGCCAGATGGTACCAGCGCGTCTCTCGCCCATAAATAAGAAACACCGGCAGCATGAATACGATGGCCGCAGGCAGGATTCGGTAAGCTCTGCGCACATAGAACTGGCGCAGTCGGATGGTTGAGCTTCGAGCTCGTTCTTTCAACAGCAGCGTCGTGATCAGGTATCCGGAGATGATGAAAAAGATTCTTACCCCCAGGTTCGCAAACGCTCCCCCAACTTGCCAATGGTAATGAAGCGAAGTCCAATGTCCGATCACAACCAGCGAAATCGAAAGGGCCCGGAGTCCGTCTAGCGATGGAATACGCTTCATCCCGCGCAGCATAATGCGCGAGACCACCAACCGCTTGTGATAGACGACCTCGCGACAAACTATTTTTCGAGATCCTCCCAACTCGGGATGGCACGCATCAGAATTGTCATCCGAAGCTGGCGCGGAATGCGCCAAACTGTACTTTTTTGTGCTAGAATAAAAACGTTCCAGTATCCTGTAACACCTTATAAATGCAGCCAGTTACAGCCTTTTGCCCGCTTAGGGCGGAAGCTGGGAACTGACTGCTGCGAGCCGTCATGCCAGACGATCAAAATCCCGAGCTTCCCCTGACTCCTCCGCCGCCCGGTGGCGACGGCAGTCCCGGCGCATTGCACATTCAACCCGTCAACATTGAAGACGAGATGCGCAAGTCGTATCTCGACTATTCGATGTCGGTCATCATCGGCCGCGCTCTGCCCGATGTCCGCGACGGACTCAAACCCGTGCACCGCCGCATTCTTTACACCATGCAGCAGATGGGCCTGCAGCCCAATCGAGCCACGCGCAAGTGCGCCCGCATCGTCGGCGACGTCATGGGCAAATACCATCCCCATGGCAACCTCGCCGTCTACGACGCACTCGTTCGCCTCGCGCAGACCTGGAGCCTGCGCTACCCGCTGATTTTTGGTCAGGGAAATTTCGGTTCTGTCGACGGCGATCCTCCCGCAGCCGATCGCTACACCGAAGCCAAGCTGGCGCAGGTCGCTACCGCGCTGCTCGAAGATCTCGACAAAGACACCGTCGATTTCCGTCCTAACTACGATGGCAGCGAAGTCGAGCCCGACGTTCTTCCCGCGCGCATTCCGAATCTTCTGATCAATGGCTCCGACGGCATCGCGGTCGGCATGGCGACAAAAATTCCGCCGCATAATTTAACCGAAGTTGTCGACGCCACCATCACGCTCGTCAACAATCCCAACGCCCAGCTTCCTGAAATTTTGAAATTTGTTCAAGGGCCGGACTTTCCCACCGCCGGCATCATCCATGGACGTTCCGGTGTTTTCGAGGCCTACCGCACCGGCCGCGGACGTTTCATGATGCGCGCTAAGGCCGCCATCGAAAACGCCACCAAGGACCGCCAGGCCATCATCGTCACGGAAATTCCTTATCAGGTGAACAAGTCCGTCCTCATCAAGCGTATCGCCCAACTCGTCAACGATAAGGAGATTGAAGATATCTCGGATGTTCGCGACGAAAGCGATCGCGATGGTATGCGCATCGTGGTCGAACTCAAACGCGGCGCCGAACCACAGATCGTTCTCAACCAGCTCTACAAACACACATCGATGCAGGAAGGTTTTTCCATGATCCTGCTCGCGGTGGTCAACGGACAGCCCCGCGAGATGGGCCTGATCCCTGCGATCAAACATTTCATCAACCATCGCGTCGAAGTGGTCCGGCGCCGCACCGCGTTCCTGCTGCAGAAAGCCAAAGATCGCGAACACATTCTCGAGGGCTATTTAACGGCGCTCGATCATCTCGACAACGTGATTACCATCATTCGCGCCAGCGCGAACCGCGCCGAAGCCCGCGAAAATTTAGTCGCCTACTTCGGCGGCAAGAAAATCGACATCAACACCACCGGCCGCGCGCCCAAAGTGAATGCGGAAAAGCCTTTCACCACGCGCCAGGCGGAAGCGATTCTCGAGTTACAACTGCATCGCCTCACCAAACTTTCTATCGACGAAATTTCCAACGAGCTGAAAGAAGTCCGTGAGCGCATCGAGGACTACGAATCCATCCTCGCCTCCGAGAGCAAACTCCGCAAAGTTATCGTCAAAGAACTAGAAGAAGTGAAAGAACTCTACGGAGACGAGCGCCGCACCCGCATTGAAGATGAGGCTGCCGAAATCGTGCTCGAAGATCTGATCGCCGACGAGCAGGTCGCGGTCACCTTCAGCCATTCCGGCTACATGAAGCGTACGCCGATCTCCACCTACCGCATGCAGCGCCGCGGTGGAACTGGACGCACCGGCATGAAGACCCGTGACGAGGATTTCGTCGAGCATCTCTTCATTGCCTCAACCCACGCCTTCATTCTGATCTTCACCAACAAGGGCCGCGTCTACTGGCTCAAGGTCTACGAAATTCCCGACGTCAGCGCTGCCGGCCGGGGCAAGCACATTGGCAACCTCATCGGCCTGCAACCCGGCGAAACCGTCCGCACCATGCTGGCTGTGCGCAACCTCGAAGAAGAAAACAAATATATTTTCTTCGCCACCCGTAATGGCTTGGTGAAAAAATCCGAGCTGCGCGAGTTCATGCACGTGCGCTCTAACGGCATCAACGCCATTAACATCGAAGAAGGCGACGAACTCGTCGCCGCTCGCATCACAAACGGTAACCAAATCGTCTTCATCGCTTCACACGAAGGCATGGCGGTGCGCTTTGACGAAAATCACGTACGCCCCATGGGCCGCGCCGCGTATGGCGTCAACGGCATTAACCTCGAAGAAGGTGACTACGTTGTCGGCATGACAGTGACGCCAAAGCCCGGAGCCGCACCGGTTGGCGCTCCTGCGCCTGGTGAAGATCCTGTAGAAGCGAGCACAGCCCCTGGGAGCGATGTAACTCCGAAGGCCGAGGCGGTCGATCTCACTCAGAAAGGCACGCTGATTCTTTCCGTAACCGAAAACGGCTACGGTAAGCGCACTCCTGCCGACGAGTACCGACTTACCAATCGCGCAGGCAAGGGTGTGATCAATGTGAAGACGACGGAACGTGTTGGCAAAGTAGTGGCCATCGCGCTGGTCGATGAAAATTCGCAGGTGATGCTCATCAGCCAGTACGGCAAAATCATTCGAATGGATTCGAAGACGATCCGTGAATCGGGTCGAAACGCGCAGGGCGTCCGCCTTCTGCACATGGAACCCGGGGATCGCGTAGCAGCGGCTGTGGTGCTGGCTCCGGAGGAGGAAGCGAACGGCAACGGGGGTACGTTACTCCAGTAGCGCGCTCGTTCCCTGCCGTTAATAGAGCGAGATGCAGCTCGCTATCACTTGCTTCTTGCAATGCGTCGCGCAGCCGATTTTGCTTCCGGCGCATTCTTTTCTTTCCGAATGAAAGACAGTCCGCGTCTCAACTCCGCCGAGAGGTCAGTGTTTTCCGTGGCCACATGAACCGGCTTGCCCGATTCTTTCCCCAGCCACTCGTTCAATTCTTCCGCCGAGGTGCTCACGAACCGGCCCTCGCGGCGGACGGGCATTCCTTCCGCCGCCCAACGCTGGACTACTGAAACCGGCTCTCCAAGAAAAGCGGCGATCTCCTGCCATCCCTTGAGCAGGGCCGGATTCGAATCCGAGGGACGCTTCTCCGCACTGGATCGTTTTTTTATCATCCTGCCGCTTCGCCCAATGCCTTGATCTGATCGGTTATTTCTCGCCGCCGATTTTTCCGCGCTTCCTGCTCGCTAGCTGCGGCATCCGACTCGGTTTCGGATTTCCCGTCCAACTCCTTGAGCAAGGCCAACTCCTTCAATAGATTCATCATAGTTTCCGATTGTGCGCTCATTCGTTTCCTGCCCTCCGAAATCGAGACGACGAATGATAGGATGCAATTCCTCGAAAAAGAGTGGGCGTAATCTGTCTTGCTGTGGACCACTGCCCGATGAAGCTGTAGCGCACTTTTGAAGGTTATGAGAGGCTAAAGCTGTGGCGACGAACACACAAATCCGCCAAGGCCCCAGGAACAAGCGGCCCTGCATCTTTCTTTTGTCGCCGGGCAATGCTTCGGGTGTAAAGGGCCAAAGGCTCCTCAATCCAGATTCGCAATTCCAGCTGGCTCTCCGCCTCAGAGAGTCCGGCGCTCCGTTGGGCGTGGTGTACGAATTTATCAGCAGTCTCTATTTCCGCGGCAAATTGCAGTATGCCGAATACTTTCAGTGTCCGCCTCCCGGCGTTGCAGGCGTGCACGTGATTACTGGCGCTGGCTTGATGCTGCCCGAAACGGTCGTCTCAATAGATCAGTTTCGGCGGCTCTCAGCCATTGCCATCGATGCGGATAATCCCGATTATCGATTGCCCCTGCATCGCGATCTTTGTCGCTTGCGGGAAGTAGCGAACTCCGAAACCAATGTGGTTCTCTTGGGAAGTATTGCAACCTCGAAATACATCACGCCCCTGCTATCGGTTTTCGGAGAGCAATTGCTTGTTCCCAGAGACTTCGTGGGGCGCGGCGATATGAGTCGTGGCAGTCTGCTTCTGAAATGCTGCTCAAGCGCCTCACCTTTGACGTACCTGCCCGCAGCAGGACTGACCCTGAACCGCAAGCCCACGAAAAAGAAGTTGAAAGCGGCTTAATATTTCACTTCCGAATAGACTCCGAGGCATGGCCTTCTAGGCATTCCCCTGTTCTACGATGATTGTTTATTCCCCCCTCTATAATCGACCGATGTCTCCAAACGAATATTCTGCAATGTTGGCAATGGCATTGGCGGAAGCCCGGCTAGGTCTGGCCGAGGGCGGCATTCCAATCGGTGCTGCGATTTTTGACGGGACTGGCAAGCTCATCGGCAAGGGCCACAACCGCCGCGTGCAGAACGGCGACCCGTCTCTGCACGGCGAAACTGACGCCTTTCGCAACGCCGGACGCCAGCGCAGCTATCGCAAGCTGATCATGGTCACGACGCTGGCGCCATGCTGGTATTGCAGCGGGCTGGTGCGACAGTTTGGCTTCGGCGCAGTGGTTGTAGGAGAGAGCCGAAATTTTCAGGGCGGCGTCGAGTGGCTGCGATCGCTCGGAATCAAGGTGATCGACTTGGATTCTGGGGAATGCGCCTCAATGCTGAGCGACTACATTCGCGCGAATCCTGCCGTGTGGAATGAAGATATCGGCGAGGAGTAGCGGCCTTAAGCAGAACCGGTCAGGTCAGTGCTCCTCACACGCGCCACGTTGAACTAGAAGCTAAGACTCAATGACATCTGAATCTGCCTGGGACTCCCGATGGTCTTGTTCGTAATTCCTAATCCGCTGAGCGTAGGGCAAACGTAGAGGGCGGTGAAGGTTGTATCGCAAGGAGGAATGGTCGCAGGCGTCACCCCCGCGACCGGGAAGCCGTTGAAGTTAATATTCTGGCTGATGTCATCGATGGGAATATCGAAACTCGCCGTATTGGTTAAATTAAAGACGTCGAACGTGAACTTCAAAGAGGAGCGCTCGGTAATTTGCGTGATCTTAATGAGCGAGATATCGGCGCGCCTTTGCCAGGACTGCCGGAAGATGTTGCGCTGGCCGTGGCTAATGAAGTTTGTCTCGTAGGGATCGTTGGACGGAATGGCGCCGTTCAGGTCACCCGGATTTAACAGCGGCAAGCCAAAGCAGCTGGGATTGAGCGCCGGGGAGCCGGCCGTCGCTCCAGAGGCGCCCGTCAAAGCCTGTTGCGGCGTGCAGCCAGAGAGCGGCACCACCGGGTTTGTGATTCCATCGTTCACCCCGTAAAAAATACTGCCAACCGCGCCCGAATAATCGACAACGCTATAAGGTTGGCCACTTTGAATTACGGTGAGGCCCGAGATTGCCCACCCGTCTGCGACCCTCCCCTTCACGGAAGATGCCGAGAAGAATTTCGGGAACTGGTACATGTAGGTGAAATTGAATACGTGCTTGCGGTCAAAATCGGAAAGTCCGTAACCCGAGCGCAGATCCTGAGGATTGTTGCCGTTGTAAAAAAGTCCCATCGCGCTTTGCTCGTCGGTCGCGTGTGAGAAGGTATAGGACGCCCCGACCTGCAAGCCGTGACTCATGCGCTTCTCGATATGCGCCTGGAGCGCGTTATACGCAGAGATTCCGGCTGCAGTGTAGGACTCCGACTCCGCCGAATAACCGATGTAAGGAACGCGCAGGTCGACGTTGCCACCCTCAAAGGTTTGCAAATATGGCTGTCCATTATTGGCGATTGTCGCCGGACCAAAGGTGGTTGGGTCGAGGGGCGAGTAGCCGTATGTGTAATCTTGCTCAAATGGTGTGCCCGGGCGGATCGGATTGCTTGGCGACGCAATACGCGCCTGATTGAAAGGCAGAGGAACGACCTCGTGGCGTCCGAGATTGCCGACATAGCCAATATCGATCGCCAGATCGTTGCGCGGCTGCCATTGAATGTCGAGCGTCTGGTTGAGTGTGTAAGGAAGTTTGTTGGCGCGATTGTAATCGGCGAATGAGAATAATGGCAGACCGGTTGAGATAGCCGTGGCGTTCGGTATGATCAAATCAGCGGGATTGCCTGAAGGGCCCGGCCCCAGCGTCGTGCCCCAGGGATTCTCGAAAGTGCTGCAGTACGAGTAGGCATACGCGCTGCAAGCCTGCGAATTTACCCACGGCGGCGACTGATTCACGCCGAATGGACCGCCGGCAATGACTCCCGATGCAAATCCTGGGGAGAGATAAGTGAAGAGCTCGCCGCGGTCGTAATACATTCCCCAGCCCGCACGAACGACAACCTTGTCATTGAACATTCTCGGACTCCACGCCATGCCGACACGCGGCGCGAGGCCCCACTGGCGTCCCGTCAGCGTCGAATCGCTGACGCCCTTTGTTGGGAACAAAGGATTGTTTCCCGCAACAATAAAACCGTTGGAAGTGATGGTGTCGCTGGTCGCGTCGTAGTTATAGCGTGACGGATCGAAATTGAAGATGCGTCCGTTCTTTTCCGTCAGGCCTCCGTGGTAGTCGAAGCGGAGCCCCGCGCTGATACTGAGGTTTGGACGAAGTTGAAACTTATCTTGAAGATACCATCCCGATTCGTTGGAACGGTAGTAACGGTTGGCGTCACCTTGCAGAAAAGTGGAGGCAATGAATCCATCAGCGGTATAGGTGATCGGCGAGCCGGTGAGAAAATTGTCGAAGTTCGTAAAGCCAATCATCCCTGAATTCGTTCTCTCATCCCGCGCGTTGAGCTGAGTATAGGAAAAGCTACCGCCGAAGGTGACGGTGTGCTTGCCGTGGCTCCAGACCGCGTTGGCGGAGGGCATCCAGCGGTTTTGAAAGATGCCAGTGAACGCGCCCTGCGAAGCCGCAGTTGAGCCGATATTGATTCCGGCATTGAAAACAGGACATGTGGTAGGGGCTGGGCAGCCTCCCGTATTGTTCGGGGAAGCATTACCCAAGTCATCCACGATTGTAATGCCAGGAAAAACATTCGAACCAAAAGCATTGATGCCCACCGCCGAAGGAGTGAACGGCTGACCAATCGTGCTGTAGACCTTTTCGCGGATAAAGCCAAATACTTCTGAGACGCTAAAATTCGGCCGAATCGATTGCGTGTTCGTGATCGAAGCGACCTGGCTTCCCGCGTCCAGATGCTGGTTGAATCCTTGAACGGAGGAAAACCCAAAAGGCGCCGTGGTCGGGTCATGCTGGTAGTAATACTTCAATGACAGCGTATCCTTTGTCGTGGCCAAATAATCGAGATCGGCTACGGCCTGGTCGGAGATGAAATACGCCGGTTGCGTCAGAAAAACGTTTTCCGGGAAGTTAAGAGTGGGCGTGAAGTTAGGATTCGCCGAGGGGAAAAGATACTGGCCGTTCGGAAGTCTGTAATTCAACAAGGTTGAGGCTACCGGATCAACCTGGCTGGCCAATAAACATGGTTGCGCGGGCGGAGGGCCGCAGCCCGGCCTGAAGTTTGCATTGTCGACGTTCGCCAACGCCTGTGCGCTGCGGTCGTCCGTAAGTCCAGTCGGAACCGCCGTGCGCGAAGTTCCAATTTCCAAATCGGAAACGTGAATGTGCTGGTAGCTAGCGAAACCGAAAAGTTTGTCCTTGATGATGGGGCCGCCGACAGTTCCGCCCAGGGTGTAACGATGCAGTTCGGGCACCTTTTCATTGCTGGGAATATTGCCGTCCTGATTGTAGAAATACGGAGCAGCGTTGAGCCAATCCGTTCCTCGATGCACATACGCGCTGCCGTGAATCGCATTGGTGCCTGACGCAGTGCTCATGTCGATATGCGCGCCGCTGGTAGACCCCTGCTGCGCGTCGTACATCGAGGTATTCACGTGAAACTCTTGAATGGTTTCCGGCGCGGGAGTAGGCAAGGCCTGACCAATGGCCAGATAAGGCGACGCCGAACTCTGAATGATCTCTGCGGTCGTGCTGCCGGCCCCCGCCACGCCGGTATTATTCACAATGCGCGCCGAGGCTACTTGGCTGGTGCTCTTGCCGTTGAACAGATTGCTGGCGTCGACTCCGTTCAGAAGAAACGTATTGCTGGTATCGCGCTGGCCGTTGGCCCAGATCGGCTGATTGCCGAGACCACTATTTGCGCCCGTGCCCGCGGGCAATTCCGCATTCACTCCCGGAGAAAGAATGGCTAGCCCGGTAAAACTGCCGGTCGGCAGTGGCACAGACTCGATCTGCACTTTCTCTAGTACGTAGCCGTTGGTCGTGTCCACGGCATTCAGCAGAGGAACCGCTTCGACTTCGATGACCGTCCCCACCTTGCCGACAGACAATGCCGCATTAAGAGTCGCGGTGCGATCGGCCTGCACCGTGATGGAAGGAATTTTCTCGCTTTGAAAACCATCATGCGCGAACGTCAGAGTGTAGGTGCCGATGGGCAGGCTGACGAAGTCGTAGATGCCGTTGGGATTCGTCTTCTGAGTGCGAGTGAGTTTTGTCTGGTCACCCACGATCGTTACGAGGGTGTCAGGCAGAACGCCGCCAGTTTTGTCGGTGACTGTGCCCGTAATGCCGCCGAGTGTCTGCTGGGCCTGGGCGGTCGGAGTATAGGCGACCGCCATCCAGAAGGATGCCGCAAGTAGGAAAGCGACGAGTCCGGTCCTCTTAAACATTTGGTGACCTCATGTAACTGGTAAGCGTGGGGGTCGCTCAACACCTGATAAATGGTGAAACCACTACTGCGCAGTGTCAACAGTGTTCGCGAACAGAGATTAAGTTACCAGCCCGCCCTCAAGATGACTGAGAACTCTACGCGACTTTCATGCTGAATGAAAGTGCGATTTCCAGTGAAAATTTCTTTGACCGCGATCAGATATTTTTATCGCCGGGGTCGGCAATCTGGGATCAAGTCCCAGCCAGGGCCGAGCGCTTGCCGCGCCCGCGAATCGCAAACCACAGTAGTCCTGCTGCCAAATAGGCAAGATAAATGTAAGGCAGTTTTCCATACGGCCCTTCCGGCACGGGATAAAAATTCCCCGCCAGCGCCAGCAGCATAGCCATAGCCGCGAGCCACGGGACAACCTGAGCTCCCTTACGAAACGCCCCATGGTCGCGCAAATATTTTGGCAGCGCAACGCAGACCAATGCATACGCGACGATGAAACCGTAAGTCGCAAGCGAACCCAGCCAGCCGTAAACATCCAAACCGCTGGCGCCGCGAGCCGCTAAAACTGCCACGGGCAGCAGAGCGGCGATGCCTGTAATGACAACCGCGCGGCTGGGCGTCTGATTCCGCGCGTGCGTGTTGCGGAGAGAACCGTGGGCGAGTCCGTTGTGCGCCATCAGCATCAACACGCGAGCCGCCGCCGTGATGCACGCCAGCGTTCCGGCAAATAAACTGATGAGAGCTCCAATATCAATCAGCAGCCCAAGCACCGGCACCCCGCCGACTCGTGACAGCACATACATCGGAGCCTGGCTCGTGCCTAAATCCTGACCGGCGACGTGGAAACCCAGAACTTCCGCGTACGCGGAGACCGTGAAGAAAGCGCCGGCAAGAATCGCACTTCGGATGACCGAGTGGGGAATCGTTCGCAGCGGATTGCGTGCCTCCGACCCCAGCGTGGTTGCGCTTTCGAATCCGACAAAGCTGAATAGCGCCAATACCAGACCCAGTCGTAGTCCGCTGCCGGTCATGCCATGCAGATGGAGTTGTTGCTGATCCCAATGCCAACCATGTCGCACAAGCAAGAGCCCGACGAGAACCACAATGACTGACACGGACGCCGCTTCAATCCAAAGCATAAGCCGCGCGGAAATTTTTACATCTCGATAGGCGATCCACATTGAAGCTCCAGTGACCGAAGTAGCCAGCATCACAGCGGAGTAACCGTGTCCCGTAGCATCGTGCAACAGCAAGTTGGCGTAGTGATAAAAGCCGCCGATCACACTCGATCCCGTCGCCACGTAAGCGAGCAAGAGACTCCATGCCACACTTGCGCTAAGCCACGGCGGCAGAGTCATCGACGCATAGGTATAAAGCGAGCCAGGCGAGGATGAGTGGCGGGCATACCGAGCGATGCATAACCCCACCAGCAACACCGCTACCGTCGCCAATACATATGCCAGCCATGTCCCATTGCCGGCCAGTGCGCAAACCAGGGGGATGGTGGCTGCAGGCGTGGTAGTGGGAGCCATGGTAGAAACAGACTGCGCCAGCGTCTCCATCGGAGATAAAATCTCACGACGCAAACCATAGTTCGTCTTCTCCGGATGCTCCACGGTCTGCGCCACTCCGCTCATTTTTCGCCGATCTCGACTGGGCAGGGATTGTACAACACGGCGGTGCGCCGCAATTCTGAAGTAGATCCCGTACGTGGAGGTGTATCATTTTTTTAACGTTGCGCTGGTTTTGTAAGTCACCCGTGCCCAACGAAAGCCGCGTCGCATGAAACTTGATAAACAGCTATTGGCAAGCCTTCCAAAAGTTCTTTTGCATGAGCACCTGGACGGTGTCTTGCGGCCGCAAAGCATCATCGATTTGGCGAGAGAGGAAAAATATACCGGCCTTCCGACCAACGATCCCGATGCTCTTTCCGAATGGTTTTTTCGCGGCGCCAATCAAGGAAGTCTTGCGAAATATCTCGAAGGCTTCGCTCACACCATCGCGGTCATGCAAACCGAAGAGGCACTACAGCGCGTGGCATACGAACAAGCCGAGGACCTGAGTAAAGACGGGATCGTCTATTTTGAAACGCGCTTTGCTCCTGTTTTTCATGCGCAAAAGGGATTGAGCCATCAGCAAATTGTCTCAGCTGTACTGAAGGGCCTGGAGTGCGGACGTAAGGATTTTGGAGTTGCTTCCGGTCTAATCATCTGCGCGATGCGCAACATGAACCACGCGCTGGAAATGGCGGAGCTCGCAGTCGACTTCCGTGCGCGCGGAGTCGTGGGTTTTGATCTCGCCGGCGAAGAAGGTGGTTATCCTCCGAAGAAGCACGTAGACGCTTTTCATTACATTCAGCGCGAGAATTTCAACATTACAGTTCACGCCGGCGAAGGGTATGGAAAAGAATCGATCTGGCAGGCGATTCAATATTGCGGAGCGCACCGCATTGGCCACGGAACGCGACTGATCGACGATATTGCCGTTATGGATGGCAACGCGGTGAAGTTGGGTGACTTGGCGCAGTACGTACTCGATAAACGCATCCCGTTGGAAATTTGCCTTCTCAGTAACGTTCACACCGGGGCTACGCCAAGTTTGGCGGAACATCCCTTTCGGATTCTTTATAAAGAAAAATTCCGGGTCACGCTCAACACGGACAACCGCTTGATGAGCCATACGACGATGACCAAAGAATTTGAAGCAGCGGCGGACACTTTTGGATTGTCGCTCGACGATTTTGAGAAAATCACAATCAATGCGATGAAAAGCGCTTTTCTGCCGTATAAAGAGCGATTGAATTTCATCTATTCCGCGATTAAGCCGGGCTACGCCAGGATCCGCAAGTCGTTAAAGAGTGAATAAGCGCAACGAATCAGGTCACTTTCACTCGGACAAAGCGGCAAGAGTTTCCGCAAGTACCAGCGATCCCCACACGATATCTTCTGGAGAGGCGTACTCATCAGGACGGTGGCTGTAGCCGTTACGGCAAGGAATGAATAACATTCCTACCGGCGCGATCCGAGAAATAAACAGCGAGTCGTGATAGGCGCGGCTGACCAGCGGCAGGAATTGAAGCTTGTGCTTGCGGCAAGACTGAGAAAGCGCGTCGATAATTGCCGGGGCGCAATCGGCGGGATCGTCTGCGTTCAGCAGATCGATGTTGATCGATACTTGCCGTTCGGCCGCGATCGAGCGGCAGGCCGTCTCAACCGCTTTCACAACACCATCCCGGCGCCGCAGCTCCGTGTCGCGGATGTCGACGCTAAGATTCACGCGGCTGGGAATGCTGTTGACGGCGCCCGGGAATACGTCGCAGATGCCTACAGTAGCAACCGTGTCAATCGCTCCACTTGCGCGTGCGGCCTTCTCGATCGCCAGAATCATCTCCGCGGCCGCACAGAGAGCATCGCGTCGATCCCGCATCAAAACGCCGCCGGCATGTCCGCCCGAGCCTTCGATTGAGAGGCGAAGACTCGCGGGTGCGGCAATTTTCGTGACGATACCAAGAGGAATCTGCCCGCGCTCCAGCAGCGGGCCTTGTTCAATGTGCAATTCGATGAACGCTTTGTAGTAACCGTCCGGCAATTTAACCTGATCGAGTTCGCCTTCGCAGCCAGCGTTTCGGCGGACTTCATCCAGTGTCTGGCCATCTTTATCCCTAAGCTTGCTGGCAGCTTCAGAGAAAAGAGAGCCCGCCAGTAGCCTGCTCCCGAGACATCCGATTCCAAAACGAGTCGGTTCTTCGGAAGTGAAAATGAGCAACTCAATCGAACGCCTGGGACGAAAACCACTCTCTCGCAACGCTTGGATTGCTTCCAACCCGCCCAGCACTCCCACGATGCCATCGTATTTGCCCGCATTCGGAATGGCATCGATATGCGAACCGGTGCCGACAACCGGCGCCTGCGGGTCGGAACCATTCCAGCGGGCAAAAATATTTCCAACCGCGTCCTGGCGGATCTCAAGTCCCGTAGCTTCACACTGTACTTTCATCCAAGCACGAGCTTTTAGATCAGTAGGAGTGAAGACAATTCTCGTCACTGCGGGAGGCTCGGCGTCAGAGAATGAAGCCAGCGCATCAATTTGCGCGAGTAAGCGATCTTGATTGACGGCAAGACTCATCGCTGCCGGCTCGCCAGGGGATGCCGGTTCCAGTCTTTATAAATGAGATATTTTGCCGGCACTTTACCGATCGCTCCGAACCACTGCGCACACCATGGACCCATCCAGATAAAGTCTCCGGCGGTGACTGGATACCAAGAATCTCCGAGCCGGTAGATTCCGCCGCCTTCAAGCATGATGAGCCCATGCTCCATCACATGCATCTCAACCATGCTCAGCGCTGCCCCTGGCTGATACACCATTGTGTTCACCGCGAAGTCGAAACTCATCGTATCGGGTAGAAGACACTTCACCTGCAAACTGGGGTCGTCGTCAAGCGGATGCGATGAGACTGCATCTTCATTCGAAATGATCAAACGGGATGGCGCTATCGACGGAAGAAGCTGATATGGTTTTTCGATGACGGCAACTCGGCTGCTCTGAGTAGCCACGACTCGATGTGGCAATCCCTCAGGAAGATAAGCGTAACCGCGCGTTTGCAAATCGCTCGATTTACCTTCAACCTCCAGCTTGAGCCTGCCTTCAATTACAAAAATGAATCGCTGCGCCGTCGTGTCCCCTAGTTCTCCTTTTGCTTCAAACTCCGCGGTGTATTCCGTAAAGCGCGCTCCCACAGCCGGGCCAACATGCACGACGGCCGAACAGGCTTTCATTCCGGGAAGGGTAGTCCGCACAAAACTATCTGCAGTCAACAGCAGGTGATTGGGTTGTTGGGCACTGCGCGTCTGGCCAAGATTGTGCAAGGTTCATCCTTTTGAATGTGGGGCTTTGTAGAAATCAGATGAAGCGGCGAGTTGATCAAGAAGATGCAGTCCGCACTGGATCGCCCTTTCGACGTCTTCCACCGCGACCGATTCTGCGGGATCGTGGCTGATACCGCCGGGAGTCCGCAGAAAAATCATTGCACTTGGAATTTTTTTCGCGAGGATCATTGCATCGTGACCTGCGCCGCTCACCATTCGGTGCGGCTCGCAGCCCGTCTTCAGGATCGCTTTTTCTATCTCGCCAGTGAGAAACGGATCTAACTCCACGGCGCGCTGGCTCAACAGCTGGTTATTACTAACAGACAAGCTGCGCCGAGTCGCTATCTTTTGAGCCGCTCGAATCAAATCTTCCGCTGTGCGACTTCGAATCTCATCAGAACTGTGACGGATGTCGAGCGTGAGCCGCGCCTCGCCAGCGATCACGTTTGCGGCGCCCGGCTTCGTTTCGACCCTTCCGACGGTGGCCACCAAGCCATGAGTTGTTTGCGCCACCCTCTCGACCGTACCGATCCATTCAGCCGCGCCCGCAATTGCGTCACGACGTAAGTGCATGGGCGTTGTACCGGCATGGTTGGCGCGCCCAGAAAATTTGATCTCGAACCTGCTCTGACCGGCGATTGACTCGACCGCTGCGAGTGGCAGCTTTAGTTCCTCCAATACCGGCCCTTGTTCGATGTGAAATTCAAGATAGCCTAGTGTATCGGCCCCCAACGCGGCCTGCGGAAGCTCCTCGGGATTCAATCCAAAGTTTTCAATCGCGCTTCGCACTGAGATGCCTAGTGCATCGCGAGCATCCAACAATTCTTCATCCACCTTGCCTGCGAGCGCGCGACTTCCGATAAATGGAGTTCCGAAGCGTACACCTTCCTCCTCGGAAAAGCCAAGCAGCTCGATGGCGAACGGAAATCTTTTCCCGTGCAACTCCTCCAGCAATGCAACGGCGAGCACCACTCCGAGAATGCCGTCGTATGCGCCCGCATTAGGAACCGTGTCGAGATGCGATCCAATGAGAAGTCGTCGAGCGCCGGGCTGGGCGCCCGGATAAACTCCGCGCAGGTTGCCCGCGGCATCGATTCTCACGCTCGCGCCCAGCGGCTCTAGCCAGCGGGTAATTTCACGATGGCAGTCATGCATCGGCGGAGACAAAAACGTGCGGCAGGTGCCGTCTGTTCTTTCCGAGAAAGATGCTAGCCGCAAACACCGGGTGACTACTAGAGCTGCGCGATTTGTGGTAACAGTTGCGGGCACTAGCTTTTGGCTACCTTGCCGGATGTGCGCGTCAAATCTTAAGTCTTAGGCCTCGCGGATGACTTTCGCTGCCGCCCAGCCCAGAAGAACCAGAGCCACCAGCACTTCCGAACCGTATCGATTTCCGTACGTGGCGACCGGAAAATGATTGCTGATCATGATAAAAACAGTGGGAACCGCCAGGAACGTGTTGTGTTTCGAGCGCAGTTTAGCTTCAGAGCTGAGCGAAGAATCGAACGTTTCCCCAGCTGCTGCGGCGGCGATCATCTTTCGTTGCGAGGGAAGAATTCTGAACCACACGTTGGCCGTCATGATTGTTCCAAAAACCGCACCGACGTGAATATACGCAGCGCGCCCGCTGAAAACGTGCATTAACCCCCAGGTGAGCACGGCAATCATCAAAAGAGAAAATGCAGCAAACATCGCTTCCGACCGTGCCAGGGGTGATCTGGCGGCCCCATCGTAAATGTGCCAGCCCGCCGCCAACACCACGAGTCCGATGGCGACGCCGGCTGCCTGGGAAATATTTGCCACGTCCGGATCAATGAGTCCGCTGCTGGAATAGTAGACGAGAAATAGCAATACGATCCCGCTTACCCACGTCAGCAACGCTTCCCAGCGAAACCAGCGAACCTGTTCGGGGCCAACCTTCAAGGATTTGTGGCGGTCGACCGAGTAGAAGCCTCCGCTGTGGACCATCCAGATCGACGACCCCGCGCCATCGGGGGCGCCGCTCTTCGCCAGGCCGCTCGTTGCTATTTCGATCTTTGCCAGCCGGCTAAATTGGCCGTCGAGCCAGGTGAAATAATATGTTTGGCCTACCCACATGATGGCGGCGAAAATGTGGAACCAGCGCACCAGAAGATTGAGCCATTCGCGAATTAAAGAATTCAATTTATAACTCCATCGCGAGGCTCAGCTTCCCCGGTAAGTCGTATATCCATTTGGACTCAAAAGCAGCGGGATGTGAAGCTTCACTTCATGTTCCCGTATGTAAAACGTAACTTCCACCAACGGATGGAGTGCGTCGATCTGCTGCCCAGCATAGTAACTGCCAGTGTCGAAAACCAAACGATAGATTCCGGCGGAAAGATTCGCTCCAGCAGGCACCAGTTGCTCACAACGGCCGTCCTGATCGGTTTGCGCTGAGATCAGCAGCTGCCAATCTCCGGGCGCGTTCTGTTTTTCGAGTCGAACTGCTACTCCTGTAGCTGGTTTGCCGCGAACAAGGTCCAGAATGTGAGTAGAAATGCGTTTCATCCCTGAAGCCACTTTCTCAATCGAAGTTCTGTGATCTGGCGCTGCTGCTCCGCTGCCTCTTGAAGTTCGGTATCGGCGTTGTTGTTAAGTCTCCGCTGAAGAATCTCAAGGATCTCGCCAGCGGACTTTCCACTTGCGCACACAATGAAGATGCGATTGAACCGGCGCTCATACTCTCGATTCGCATCGGCCAAAGCCTTCTTCACGGCTGCATCGGCGTCCGCGATGGCGCGCTGCTCCTGCGTCGACCATTCTACAGATTGCGCTGGCGGAGGCTGCTCCGC
>Ga0209422_1000013_pt1 | contig 55173 bp, 45 predicted proteins | sample BlaSpr_A8_OM2_M3_FD_187983 | JGI IMG/M metagenome (GOLD analysis project Ga0209422, IMG submission 187983) | Forest soil microbial communities from Thunder Bay, Ontario, Canada - Black Spruce, Ontario site 2_A8_OM2_M3 (SPAdes) (version 2) | ecosystem: Environmental > Terrestrial > Soil > Boreal... | reverse complement strand
AGCGCGGCGATGAGCAGAAGCGTTGAGCCGAAATGAAAAACGTCGGCAAGTAACGCACCGGCGGCAAAAACAACTCCCGCGAGGGTGAGCCAGAGCGGAGCTCGAGCGGACGATCGCACCGAAGAAGAAAGATCGGGACGCAGCCGCAATTGCAGCAGCAGAGCGGCCACGCCGATGGCGGCGATGACGACTAAGGCTACAGGACTCAGGAACGCTCCCCTGCCGGTGTAAATAACAACCAAGGCAAGAGCACCAAGCAGCAGGCCGGCAGCGACAATGGTCGAGCGGTGCCGCCCAGGGCTGGAGCCGGGATTGGAGGACTCGGGCACTGAGTTCGTCTTTTGGTTTATACAGGCGCGGGCCTGGCTTTTCAAATCGGCGCGCAGATTGAAATCTGCTAGGACTTGGGGGCGGCTGAGTTTGTACCGGCAAGCCATTCGGCCTGGAGCGGGGCGCCGTGGTTGACGGCATAGATGACCAGTTCAACGCGCGAGGAGATGCCAAGCTTATCGAAGATGCGAAAGAGATATTTTTTGACGGTGTGCTCGCTGAGATTCAGTTCCAGGGCAGCCTGGCGGTTGCTAAGGCCTTCGGCAACCAGAGCGACGACTTGCTCCTCGCGCGAAGTGAGCATCTGGCGGCCGCTGGAATTCAGCACGCGCAGGGATGGAACCTCCGAAATTAAATCGAACAAGAAAGAGAGTTGTTCCGTATTGGCCCAGATCTGGCCGCTGGCAACCCGCTCGATGCAACGGCAGAGCAAGCGAAACTGCGCATCGGAGATGCAAAAAATTCCGCGCGCGCCGGAGCGGAAAGAGCTGATCACGAGGTCGCGATCGTAGGACTCAACCAAAAGAATTTTCGCAATGGCCGGATGAGAAAGGTGAACCCGGCGCATGGCCGATATCTGAGCAGCGATGTCCGCAGAATGATTTAGCGATAGCACGAGCACTTTGGCGGGGGTAGCGGCGACCGCACGAAGAATCGAAGTCACATCAACCGGACAGGTTGAGATGCGAAACTCCGAGCGGCGCCGCAGTGCGCTGGTGAGCAGCTGAGCCTGCATACGGTTGGAGTCAGCAATGAGAACGGTGATCGCGGACGGAAGAGCGGCCAGACTCATGCGATGCACTCCGAACGACTCTGTATGTAACCGTGATCTTAGGGGTGCGGAGAGAGGGACTCAAGTAAACATGTCACAGAATTTTGATCACGCTCTCAAAACGGGACAACGACCGATGGTGTTGTGGAAAAGCATGGCCGTAAACGTAGAAGGCTGGGTTCGTTGGAGGCCTCGTGGGCAAGGTGGCAACGAAAGGCCGTTATTGAGGAGCTGGGGACTCTGCTCTACCGACATTGTGTGACGGAGCGAACACGCAAGTCTACTTTCGTAGGTAGCCAAAACAAGACTACTGTTTTCGGATTGGCGAGAAGGCCGATCGGGATGGAATGGCCGCGGCTGCAGCGTTAGCGCTGTTCTGGCCAGAAAACTGGAATAGCTACGTTAGTAGACGACACTTTCTATGTCTTGCAGCAGGATTTCCATCGGAATAAGTTGCGTGAAGAGGACCGAGGGCTGAGACCCTTCGGGACTTCAGAAAGCTGAGACGATCACGCAATGAAGCACTTGGCGGGCTGGACAAGAGTTGGGCTGATGGGGGTGTTCGCACTGCAGCTTTGCGTGGCCGCATACGCCCAGGAAGAAAACAGGGTTCAGGGCCTGGGAACCAGCCAACCGTCTTCTCGAACCAGCCAAACCGGGGTTGGATCGGGAAGCACGGGAGTAGCGGCCGCAAGATCCGGAAAGGCGGACGGCACGGGAAACCTCCAGCTCGGAGGGAAACGCCGTCCGCTTTACCGGCTCAATCGAAGCGATGTGATCACGTTGAGTTTCACTCTATCGCCGGAGTTCGATCAGACGCTCACCATCCAGCCAGACGGCTACGTGGCATTGAAGGATGCGGAGTCGGTGTTCGCTCAAGGGCTGACCTTAGAGGAGTTCCGCGAAACCGTGTGTAAGGCATATGCAGGGTACCTGCACGATCCGCAAGTGGCCGTGGCGCTGAAGGAGTTTGAGCATCCCTATTTTGTGGCGGGTGGAGAGGTGGGAAGCCGGGCAAGTACGAGTTGCGAGCCGATACTACCGTTATTGAGGCGGTAGAAATTGCGGGCGGCTTTACGCATGAAGCGAAACATTCCCAGGTTCTTCTGTTCCGGAGAGTCAATGACGATTTGGTAGAGGCACGCGTTTTCGACTTGAAACGGATGCTGAAGGAGAGAAAGCTTTCCGAAGTTTCCCTGCTGCGTCCGGGTGACATGGTGTTTGTCCCGCAAAATTCCATTTCGAAGGTTGAGCATTTTCTTAGCAAGCCCTCCCTAAGTATGTATCTGAGTTCTACACAGTTTTAACTTTCGACAAATTACTCCTATGCCCGAGCGAGATCCAGGACGCAAAGCGGAAGAATCGGTGTCGCCGACACTGCGGGAGCTGGCCATTGTGCTGTTCCGGCAGCGGACCCTGTTTGTGGGCGTTGCAGGCTCGATCTTCCTATTCGCTGTTGTGTATGCGTTTGCCGGAGCCAGCTACCGCGCACATGCGCGGGTGCTGGTGCGTAAGGGGCGCTCAGATCCGCCAGCGACAGCGCAGCAGAATGCTCCTCCGGATTTTTCTCGGGTGGAGGTGACGGAGGAGGAATTGAATTCAGAAGTGGAGTTGCTGAAGGATGATGATGTCTTGCGCCGCGTGGTGCAGGCCAACGATTTGGCGGCGCACGACTGGTTGCGCTGGCTGCGTCCCAAGGAGAAAGAAGCGGCGCGCACGGAACGAGCCGCGAAAAAACTTGCCGGACAGCTCAAAGTCGAATCGATCAAGAAGACAAATTTGATTGCAGTGAATTACGACTCGCCAGACCCGACATTGGCGGCAAACGTCCTGCAGTCGCTTACCCGCGTGTACCTGGAAAAGCACATGGAAGTGCAGCGGCCAACTGGGCAACTGCGCTTCTTTGATGTGCAGACTGAAGAATCAAAGCGGCAACTGGAGGAAGCGGAACAAAAGCTGATTAGCTTCACCACGCGGCACGGGGTGGTAATGGCAGCGCAACAACGAGATCTGGCGTTGCAACGGCTGGACGCAACGGAAGCAGATTACCGGCTTACTCAGGTGGAGATGGCGGAAACCGCGCAACGAGTCGAGGAACTTGAGGCGCAACTGGCAAAGTTGCCGGAGCGCAGGGTTACCCAGATACGGACGGCCGATAATCCGGAGCTATTAAGGACGTTGAAAGCTAGCTTGTTAGATCTTGAGTTGAAGAGGACCCAGTTGCTCACTAAGTTCGAACCAAATCACCGGTTGGTGCACGAGGCAGACGAGCAGATCGCTCAAGCAAGGGCTGCAATCAAGAGCGAAAGTCTCGATCCGGTGCGCGACGAAACAACCGATGAAGATGTGAACTATGCCTGGGCTAAAGCCGAACTACAAAAGGCGCAGGTTCAGATGAAGGGACTACGAGCGCGAGCCACCGCGACGAGCGCGCATTCGGCTGGATACGGAGCGTTAGCTCGCCAATTGGGCGAAGATGCGATCACGCAAGACGACCTGGCAAGTAGCGAGAAAGCGGCGGAAGAGAACTATCTGCTCTATGTAAAAAAACGGGAAATAGCCCGCATGGGTGACGCACTCGACCAAGGCGGCATTGTAAACGTAGCCATCGCTGAGCAACCAGTCGTGCCGGCGCTGCCGGTTTGGTCCGCCGCGGTGGTGTTGCTATTGGGCCTCGGCGCCGGTTTGAGCGTGGGGACGGGAGCTGCGTTCGCCACAGATTATATGGACCCTGCTCTGCGGACGCCAGAAGAGGTAATGGCGTGTTTGGAGATTCCGGTGCTGGCGTCCCTGCCGGAAAAAATCGACAGGTGCTTGTCCGCCTGAAGGAGATGACTATGAACGCAAACGTGCTACCAAGGTCGGTGCTCGTCGGTTCAGCGGAGCATGGTATTGCGCCGGCGCAGGTTTGTACGGAGCCGCAGGGGTGGAATCCGACAAGGTTTGCACGCGAACAGATTCGCGGGTTGGTACGACGGGTATTTTTCAGCAATACAGGGCAGCCGGTGAGACAGGTAGTGTTCAGCGCGGCGGGATCCGGCATCGACGCAAGTGATATCTGTGATCGGGTGGGCCAAGCCTTGGCGCAGGAGACAGCGGCCGAGATCGCGATTGTCTGCCGCAATCCGCCGCCCGGAACACAGCTGCCGCGGAGCCAAGCCTACTCTTGCTCCTCAGGCAGTTCCATCAAATCACGCTCAAGTCAGATCGCAAACAACCTGTGGTGCGTTCCTGAGTGTGGACTCCGGGAACTATCTCCAGAACCGGCGACGGAGCGATGTTGGCTGTGGGCGCTTGCGGAACTGCGCAACGATTTCGAGTACGTTGTCATCGAAGGTCCTGCAGCCGGGGCGTCCAGCGAGAGCGGTCTACTTGGACAACTGACCGACGGAATCATTCTTGTCCTGGAGGCCCACGTCACGCGAAAAGCGACGGCCCGCCAGATTAAAGAAACGCTGGAGTCAATGCAGTGTCGAATCTTGGGAACCGTGCTGAGCGAAAGGACTTTTCCAGTTCCTGAGGGGATTTATCGCCGGCTATAGAGAACCGTTTGATTCGAAAAGCTCACGGCTACCAATCTTGACCTGAGAATGGTTTTGTACCGCAGCTACTGCGGTTTTCAAGAAGAACTCGCCAGTGCATAGAGATAGCGACAAAAGCAATGGGACTCAATGAGCGGTAGCTATGGGATCCGAGCAGTCGGGCTTGTGGCTTGGACACAGGCAGAGCCGGCAGCAGAGGCCACGCGGTTGAGGTGGTTCGCCGTGCAGACAAAGTACAGATTTGAGAAGAAGGTCGCCGCGCAGCTTCAGCAAAAGAGTTTCGAGGTCTACCTTCCACTGCGAAGTGAACAGCACAGTTGGAGCGACCGGCAGACGAGTGTTCGTCTGGTTCGGGCGAACAGCCGCGCACCCGCCGCACCATTTCAGCCTCGGAGACAATCGCTGAGCGTCGCGTTCATCGGCGGGCGTGGCGTGGCTTCAAAATACAGCGGCATCGAGACGTATTACGAAGAGGTGGGCAAGCGCCTGGCGGGGATGGGGCATCGCGTTACGGCGTATTGCAGGACCTACTTCACGCCACCGGGGGAACAACATGATGGCATGCAAGTCATTCGGCTGCCTACGATCCGGACCAAACATCTGGAGACCGTGGTTCACACATTTCTTAGCACACTGCATGTTCTGACGCAGCCGTGTGACATTGTCCACTATCACGCACTGGGCCCAGCCCTATTTTCGTTCCTGCCCCGCCTGGCTGGAAAGAAAACCGTGGTTACAGTGCAAGGCCTGGACTGGCAGCGCCGAAAATGGGGGCGGGTAGCCTCGGCGGTGTTGCGACTGGGTGAGCGCGCCGCTGTGCGCTTGCCCAACCGGACTATGGTAGTTTCCCGGGAATTACAAAAACACTACAGTGTGGATTTCGGAGTGGAGACCGTCTACGTGCCGAATGGGGGGATACGTCGCGACAGAAGCTTGCCGCACAAGATACTTGAATGGGGGCTTGAACCGGCGGCTTACATTTTGTTTCTGCGAAGATTTTCTCCGGAAAAAGGCAGCCACTTGCTAGTCGAAGCGTATGAAAGGTTAAACACTCCCATAAAACTTGTGGTAGCCGGTGGGTCGAGCTATTGCGACGATTACTCGCGCCAACTGCGTACCCATGCGAGCGAAAACATCAAAATATTGGATTGGGTTTCAGGCCAGGAGTTGAACGAATTACTGACGAACGCCATGATCTTTGTTTTGCCATCTGAGATGGAAGGGTTGTCGCTGGCCTTACTGGATGCGATGGGGGCCGGAGTTTGTGTACTGGGTAGCGATGTTCCGGAGAATCGCGAGGCTATTGCAGGTGCAGGCTTTACCTTTCGGCGGGGCGACGCAGCAGATCTGGCTGAACGCTTACGATTTCTGATTGCGAACCGCAGCGTGCGCGAGGCGGCAGGTCGGGCGGCAAAAGCCCGGGTGCTCGAACATTATCTGTGGCCCGATATTGCCGAGAAGATTGAGCAGGTTTATCTGGAAACGATGGGTGTTGACGTGATTCATCTTCCGACAATGAAACCAAGTGGTCGCGTGGAGGCCAAACCAACGATGAAACAGAAGGCGGGATAATAGCCCAAGCGTGCAGCCGCCGCAGGCGCGCACGGTCCATTTATTTCCGAAGGAAGTACGAAGGACGGGGATTCCCGTCCTTTTTTGTTTACAATGGGTTTCGCTTAAAGTTTGGTTGAGTAGCAGCGTTGGTCGAGTGCAGTTGCATTCAATGCCCATCCAGTCCTGGAGCTTTCCGTATATTCATGGAAAACGCGATTGTGGTTACGGGCGGAGCAGGTTTCATCGGATCTAATTTCATTCTCCATGGGATGGGGCGGGATGCGACTTCAATCGTCAACCTGGACAAACTCACGTACGCGGGAAACCTGCGCAACCTGGAGGCGATCACCCGCGAACGGCGGTATGAGTTCGTTCACGGAGACATTGCCGACCGCAGTCTAGTGCGAAGCTTGCTGGGCCGGCGCCAGCCGCGAGCGATTGTGCATTTTGCCGCGGAAAGTCACGTCGATCGCTCGATTCGTGGGCCCGACGATTTCATCCGTACAAACATCGACGGAACCTTTGCGCTGCTGGAAGAAGCGCGCGCGTATTGGGGAAGCTTGTCCGATGAGGAGAAATCCGCATTTCGATTTCTGCACGTTTCCACGGACGAGGTGTTTGGCTCGCTACAGCCAAAAGAGGCGGCGTTTTCTGAGACTACTGCCTACGCACCGAACAGCCCGTACGCCGCGTCGAAAGCCGCGTCGGATCATCTGGTGCGTGCTTACCACCATACTTATGGACTGCCGGTGCTCACCACGAATTGCTCGAACAATTACGGGCCATTTCAGTTTCCCGAGAAGTTAATTCCGCTGATGATTCTGAACGCGCGCGACGGCAAGCCGCTGCCAGTTTACGGCGATGGCCAGAACGTGCGCGACTGGCTTTATGTGGAGGATCACTGCGAGGCGATTGCCACCGTTCTGGCTCGGGGAAAGGTTGGAGAGACGTATAACATCGGAGGCTGGAACGAGAAGCGCAACATCGAGATCGTGGAGACCATCTGCGACATTGTGGATGAACTGGCGGGACGGCGCGGCGATTCGCGCCGCAAACTGATCACGTTCGTGAAAGACCGTCCCGGGCACGACCGGCGGTACGCCATGGATGCAAGTAAAATCGAGCGCGAACTGGGATGGAAGCCGCGTGAGACGTTCGAGAGTGGGATACGCAAGACGGTGCGCTGGTACCTGGAAAACGAAGCCTGGATTCGCGACGTGACCAGCGGCAGTTACCGGCAGTGGATCGAAACGCATTATTCGTCTTGAACGGCCGGCGATCGGCAAATTTATTATGAAACAATTTTCGAGCGAGAGCGGGTACAAGGGGATTCTTTTGGCAGGCGGTTCGGGAACCCGCTTGTATCCTTCGACGCAGGCGATGGGGAAAAGCCTGCTTCCGGTTTACAACAAGCCCATGATTTATTACCCGCTGTGCACGCTGATGCTGGCGGGGATTCGCGACATTCTTTTGATCACGACGCCGGACGACGTTCATAAGTTCAAGGTATTGCTGGGCGATGGAAGCCAGTTCGGCCTGCAGTTGCAATATCAGGTGCAGCCCAAGCCGGAGGGGATCGCACAGGCATTTCTGGTGGGCGAACAGTTTCTCGCGAGCCACGCCTGCGCTCTGGTGCTGGGCGACAATATTTTTTACGGGCATGATCTGGCGAAGGATTTGCGTGAAGCTGCAAAAAAAACAAAGGGCGCGCGCGTGTTTGCTTATCCCGTGCACGATCCAGAGCGTTACGGGGTTGTCGAGTTCGATGGGGCGGGTCGCGCTCTGAGCATCGAGGAAAAGCCGAAACGTCCTAAATCGCGCTATGCCGTGACCGGACTTTATTTTTACGACAACCAGGTGGTGTCGATCGCGAAGTCGTTGAAGCCGAGTGCGCGCGGTGAGTTGGAGATCACCGACGTGAATAAGGCTTATTTGGAGCGAGGACAGTTGGAAGTGGTAGTGATGGGACGTGGCATGGCCTGGCTGGACACGGGCACGCATGAGTCATTGATGGATGCTTCGCTCTACATTCAAGCCATTGAAAAAAGGCAGGGACTCATGGTGGCTTGCCCGGAAGAGATTGCGCTGCGTTCCGGATATGTCACCGCCGACCAGGTCGAGAAGATTGGTAATTCCATGAAGAACAACAGCTACGGAGCGTATCTGCTGCAGCTCTTGCGGGAAAAGGTATTCTGATTGGTGAGGTTCGATCAGTTTCATCCAACGATGAGTTCGCTTAAAAAGCTTCCCACTTCCCTTCCCGATGTATTCATTCTCGAACCGCGAGTGTTCGGGGACGAGCGCGGTTTTTTCTTTGAGAGCTACAACCAGCAGAGCATGGCTGAGATTGGAATTACGGAACGGTTTGTTCAGGATAATCATTCTTCTTCTTCGCGCAATGTTCTGCGCGGGCTGCATTATCAGGTAAAGAATCCGCAGGGGAAACTTGTGCGCGTGGTGGAAGGGGAGATTCTTGACGTAGCGGTTGACTTGCGTCGGCGTTCCCCGACATTTGGGCGCTCCGAAGCGGTTCGATTGTCAGGCGATAACAAACGGATGTTATGGATTCCGGTGGGCTTTGCGCACGGGTTTCTTGTGCTCACAGAACGGGCACAGGTTCTCTACAAGGCCACTGACTTCTATTCGCCCGAGCATGAGCGAACGGTTGCATGGAATGATCCCGATCTAAAGATCAGGTGGGACCTGAATGCCGAACCGATCGTCTCCCCCAAAGATCAGCGCGGCGTTTCCTTCCGCGAAGCCGAGTATTACGAATAACTTTCATGCGAGCCACAATTTTTGGCGCTTCCGGCCTGCTGGGCAAGGCTCTCGTGCGAGAGTGGAGCGAAGATGCGGTGACTGGTCTCAGCTCGAGCGACGTGGACATTCGGGATGAAAAGCGGGTACAGGCAAAGATGCAAGAACTCCGTCCCGATTGGATCGTGTTGGCCGCGGCCTACGCCGACGTGGACGGGTGTGAAGGAAATCCAGAGAAAGCTTTTGCGGTGAACCGGGATGGCGCGGCAAATGTGGCGGCCGCAGCGAAGAAGGTTGGAGCGCGGCTTATGTTCGTCAGTTCCGATTATGTGTTTGACGGAACGAAGACATCGCCATACGAAACTGATGACGCACGGAACCCGCGGAGCGTATATGGAAAGAGTAAAGCTGAAGCTGAAATCAAATTGCTGGAGTCGCTGCCTGGTTCCTGCATCGTGAGAACGTCGTGGCTATTTGGAAGCGGGGGAAAATGTTTTCCCGATACCATCTTAAAGCTGGCTGCGAACCGCCCGGCGCTTGATGTGGTCAATGACCAGCGCGGTTCTCCGACTTATACGACAGACCTTGCGCAAGCAATCATTCAGTTGTGCCGGAAGAATACGAGGGGGATTGTGCACGCAACCAATACCAGCGATTGCACCTGGTTTGAATTTGCGCAGGCGATTGTTCGGGAAGCGGGGCTTGGCACTGACATTCGTCCGGTCAGCAGCCAGCAAATGGCGCGGCCGGCACCACGGCCGGCATATTCAGTCTTGTCGCCGGCTAGCCTCCGTGCGTTGGAAATCACGATGCCTTCCTGGCAAGATGCGCTGAGCCGATATTTGCAAGAACGGCGGATGTGAGCGCAAGCACTGCGATTGCTTCGCCTTCAATTGTCCTGCTACGATTGCCTAAGCCCGCCCGGGGATCTTGTGAAACTCATCCAAAATTATATCGATGGCCGATTCGTGTCTGGCAAGGGCGAATTTGCGGACGTGAATCCGGCTGATGGAACGGTAATCGCAGAGGTCGCCGAAGCCGGCGAAGCGCAGGTAAACGAAGCAGTGCATGCTGCGCGACGAGCGGCCATGGGAGAATGGGCGCGGCTGGGGATTCGCGAACGCGCATCTCGTTTGCATCGGGTGGCGGAGGCGATTGAAAAACGTTTCGATTGCTTCGTGCAGGCCGAAGTCGCGGACACAGGTAAACCCGTGGCGCTGACTTCGCGGCTGGACGTTCCGCGAGCGGCGGCGAATTTTCGCGTTTTTGCGGACCTGGTGAAAATGTCCGGGCTGGAATCGTTTCAGACTGAAACTCCGGACGGAACCAACGCCCTAAACTACGCCGTGCGCAAGCCGCTGGGAGTGGTGGGCGTGATCACGCCGTGGAACCTGCCGCTGTTGTTGCTCACCTGGAAAGTTGCGCCGGCGCTGGCGTGTGGAAATGCAGTGGTGGTCAAACCTTCGGAAGAAACGCCGGCGACCGCTACTCTGCTGGCCGAGGCGATGCAAGATGCCGGAATCCCTAAGGGCGTATACAACGTTGTTCATGGATTCGGGCCGGGCTCGGCGGGAGAGTTTCTCACGAAGCATGCGGACGTGGATGCGATTACGTTCACGGGAGAATCGAGAACCGGAACGGCAATCATGCAGTCGGTATCCCCGACGGTAAAGCCGGTCTCGTTTGAACTGGGTGGAAAGAATGCAGCCATCGTGTTTGCCGATTGTAACTTTGATGAAGCTATAAGCGGATTGTCCGATGCGGTGTTTTTGAATACGGGGCAAGTATGTTTGTGCGCCGAACGCATATACGTGGAGCGCAAGATTTTCAATTCATTTGTGGAAGCGCTGAAACGCAAGGCGGAGGGTTTGCATGAGGGTTGGCCGAGCGATGACAGAACTGACTTAGGCCCACTGATTTCGGCGCAACACCGCGAGAAGGTGCTCTCTTACTACCGGTTAGCCGGTGAAGAAGGTGCGACCCTGGTGACCGGCGGAGGAGTTTCGATGTTTGGCGACAAACGCGATCACGGGTTTTACGTGCAGCCGACCATCTATACTGGGTTGCCGGAATCGGCGCGGTGCGTGAAGGAAGAAATCTTTGGGCCGGTGTGCCATATCGCGCCGTTTGATTCTGAAGAGGACGCGGTCGCGATGGCTAATGACACAAAGTATGGACTCGCGGCATCGATCTGGACGAGCGACCTGAAACGCGGACATCGCGTCGCGCAACAAATGAATGTCGGCATCACATGGGTGAATTGCTGGTTTCTGCGCGATCTGCGTACGCCCTTTGGTGGAGCGGGCCTTTCCGGCATTGGACGCGAAGGTGGAATGCATTCTTTGAATTTTTATTCCGAGCTGAACAACATCTGCATCCGGCTGTGATGCTTTTTCGATTGGCACAGTCAAACCCCCTAAGAACGCTGCGGGCAACAAATGACGCGAACCGACAGCAAAGTTATCGAAGGCAAGGCCGCTCCCCGCGGGAAGTATCCGCATGTGAAGCGAGCGGGAGATTTTTTGTTTGTATCGGGGACCAGTGCGCGTCGCGCCGACGATACCATCGCAGGGGCGGAAGTCGATTCGCTGGGCAGGACGCACTTCGATATTCGAGTGCAAACGCGCGCGGTGATTGAGAATATTCGCGACATCCTGCATAGCTCTGGAGCGCAACTGCAGGATGTGGTCGAGCTTTCAGCGTACCTGGTAGATATGAAGGATTTCGACGGGTACAACGAGGTTTACGGTGAATTCTTCGGATACGATGGGCCGGCGAGAACCACGGTGGCCGTGCATCAGTTACCGCATCCACACTTGCTGATTGAAATTCGAGTTACGGCCTACAAGCCGTTGCAATAGGAGTCACGATGGCGTCTATCAAGAATTTGAAGGCCTTTAATTTTCAGGCGTGGATCGAGGCGAACAAGGAGAAGCTTAAGCCGCCGGTGGGTAACGCTCAGGTATGGGAAGACGGCGAGATGATGGTCACAGTAGTCGGCGGCCCGAACCAGCGTCGCGACTATCACGACGATCCAACAGAGGAATTCTTCTATCAACTGAAGGGGAACATTTCTCTGCGCATCATGGAGGAGCCGGGGAAACCCCCGCTTGAAATTCCGATCAAAGAAGGCGACATTTTTCTTTTGCCCAAGCATATGCGGCATTCGCCACAGCGGCCGGCAGATACGATCGGGGTGGTGGTTGAAGTGCCGCGCCCGAAAGGTTCTCTCGACGCGTTCGAATGGTTCTGCCCGAAGTGCCATCAATTAATTTATCGCGCTGAGGTGAAGTTGAAGAGTATTGTCAAAGACCTGCCGCCATTGTTTGAAAAGTTTTACAGCGACGAGAGCAAGCGCAAATGTGAACATTGCGGCACGATTCATCCGGGCAAGTAGGCATGCCAGTCATCGATATTCACAATCATTTCTTTCCCGAATCATGGCCTGATCTGGCTGCGCGCTATGGCACGCCGAACTGGCCCTGGATCAAGCACACCGAGCCTGGCAAGGCCGAGATTCTGGTGGGAGACCGATTCTTCCGCCATATTTATTCGGCCTGCTGGGATCCAGAAGTGCGCCTGCAGGAGATGGACCGCAACGGCATTGATGTGCAAGTTATGTCCGCGACGCCGGTGTTGTTTGCGTACGAGCGTCCGATTGATCACGCGCTGGATTGTGCGCGCGTGTTCAACGATTCCGCGCTGGAGCTTTGCGAGCGGGGCAAGGGGAGGTTGAAATCGCTTTGCCAGGTTCCGCTGCAAGACACTGATGCGGCTTGCAAGGAGCTTAGCCGCTGCATGCGCGCAGGCCACTTGGGCGTGCAAATCGGCAATCACGTTGGCCCGAAAAATCTGGATGATGCCGGCATCGTGACCTTTCTTCATCACTGCGCGGATGAAGGGGCGGCTGTCCTCGTCCATCCTTGGGAAATGTTTGGCCAGGAGCGCATGCCGAAATACATGATGCCCTGGACAGTTGGAATGCCGGCAGAGACACAGTTGTCGATTGTGGCGCTCATCTTGAGCGGGGGGTTCGATCGACTGCCGAGCGCGCTGAGAATTTGTTTTGCGCATGGCGGTGGGAGTTTCGCATATCTACTTGGACGATTGGAAAATGCCTGGCATCACCATCCGGTCGCGCGTGGCGATTGCCAACATCCGCCCAGTTATTATCTCAACCGCTTCTCTGTCGACTCTGCGGTGTTTGACCAACGTGCTTTGCAATTCCTGGTGGAAACGATGGGAGCGGAGAGGGTAATGCTGGGATCGGACTATCCGTTTCCGTTAGGCGAGGAGCGTGTCAGTTCGCTGATACGCGAGAGCAAGTTACCGCAAGATACACAGGCGAAGCTTTTGGGTACGAATGCGATGCGCTTCCTTGCGTTGGATGGAGCATCGGCGGAAGATGACAATAAAAGTTCTTCGACCACAGATTCGGTGCGTCCGCCAGAGCACGGGCAGCTTACCTACAGTTCATATTTGAAAGTTTCGGAACTGCTCGAGTTGCAGCGTCCGCAGTCTTTGCCGCCCCATCATGACGAGATGCTTTTCATCCTTGTGCACCAGACTTATGAGTTGTGGTTCAAGGAATTGCTCCACGATCTGGATGCTGTGGTAGCAAATTTGGGCAAGGCGGGAGCGGCTCCGCAGTCACGGGATGAAGTGTACGAGGCCGCTCGACTGCTGCGCCGCTGCACGGAAATCACGCGAGTGCTGGTAGAGCAGTTCACGATTCTGGAGACGATGCTGCCCACGCATTTCTTGGCATTTCGCAGTTTGCTCGAACCGGCCAGCGGATTTCAATCCGAGCAGTTTCGGGAAATCGAATTCTTATGCGGGTTGAAGGATGAGAAGATGTTGCGCTACCACCGTCCCACGCCTGAGGCCTATGCAAGCCTGAAGCGGCGGTTGGAAGAGCCTTCGCTGCGGGATGTATTCTTCGGAGCTCTGGAGGCGATCGGAAAGCTGGCGCCGGCCAAAGCGACTGAGTCCGAGAAAGAGAGATTCGACGCTCGCGCCCGCGCCGTGCATGCACTCTACAAAGATGAGCATCATCATCGGGATTGGATCGATGTTTGCGAGCGCCTGACTGAGTTTGACGAACTCGTCGTGAGTTGGCGATTACGCCACATCCAGTTGGTCGAGCGAATCATCGGCATTCGGATGGGTACGGGAGGAAGCGCGGGAGCGTCCTATCTGAAGCTCACCCTCGACAAGAAATTCTTCCCGGAATTATGGGAAGCGAGGACGTTGCTGACGGAATAGAAGAACAGCCTCTTCGATTATGTAACACCGTTCATCTTTTCGCGATGCACGTGAACAATACTTCGAATGAATCCTGCAGCTGACAAGATCACACTCATCGGGGCCGGATTGAATGGGCCTTTGCTGGCCGTATTGCTGAGGCAACGAGGGTTCGCGGTTGAGATGTACGAGCGGCGTCCAGATATCCGGCAAGTGCGCATGAGTGCGGGACGATCGATCAATCTCGCGCTTTCTACCCGGGGCATATACGCGTTGCAGCAGGCCGGACTGTGGGAGCTGATGCGGAAAATCATCATTCCGATGAAGGGCCGGATGATGCATTCGACCACCGGCGATCTCACTTTTCAGCCTTATGGGAAGAATGAGACCGAAGTCATCAATTCGATCTCCAGGGCTGAGTTGAATATTTCGCTGCTGGACGCGGCCGAAAAACAAGGCACAATTATTCATTTCAATGAGCGCTGCACGGGTTACGACGTAAAGACCGGCGAGATACGACTTCACAATGAGGAGACGGCAAAGGAGACGACGCGACGGGCTGGCGTTGCGATCGGATGCGACGGTTCGGCATCGGCGATTCGAACGGAAATGCTGAAAGTGAGCCGCTTCACTTTCTCGCAGCAATATCTCGATTACGGATACAAAGAGTTGACGATTCCGGCGAATGCGCGAGGCGAGCATCAATTGGAGACTCATTCCCTTCATATTTGGCCGCGGGGCAATCTGATGCTGATTGCACTGCCCAACACAGACGGCACCTTCGCTTGCATCCTGTTTCTGCCATTTGAAGGAGCGGATAGTTTTGCCAGCCTCACTTCGCCGCAACAGGTCGTCGGGTTTTTCGGCTCTCACTTTCCAGATGCTTTATCGTTGATGCCACGGCTCGCGGAAAACTATTTTGCCAACCCTACCGGGGCGATGGTCACGATTAAGTGTTCGCCCTGGCATCTTGAGGAAAGAGCTTTGTTGCTCGGAGACGCGGCGCACGCAATCGTTCCGTTCTTTGGCCAAGGAATCAACTGCGGTTTTGAAGATTGCACTTCTCTGATGGAACTATTGGACCAGCGTGGTCCGAATTGGCTGCGGGTTTTCGGCGAGTTCGAATTTGCGCGCAAAGTGAATACGGATGCCATCGCGGATATGGCCATCGATAACTTTAGGGAGATGAGAGATCGAGTAGCCGACGCGAGGTTCTTATTTCGAAAAAAAGTGGAATTGGCCTTGGAAGCCAGGTATCCGGAGATCTTTGTGCCGAAATACGCCATGGTGACTTTCCATCGCATTCCATACTCGGTGGCACTGGAGCGAGGCGCGATTCAAGACCGGATGCTTTCTGAACTTTGCGAGCACATCGATCGCGTAGAGGATCTCGACTGGGCCAAGGCTGAGCAGTTAATTCGGGGGAATCTTACTCTGTTGGAGATTCGCGCGTGAGTGACCTCGAATTTCATGCGGACGAGGATTTCGCGATTGCGATGGATGAAAGCGACCCTCTTAAACAATTCCGCGAACGCTTTTTCTTTCCTAAACATTCAGCTGGTGATTGCGTCTATTTGTGTGGCCACTCGCTAGGACTGCAACCGAAGACGGCGTCCGCGTATATTCAGCACGAGCTGAAAGATTGGGCGGAACTCGGAGTAGAGGGCCATTTTCGAGCGAGAAATCCCTGGATGCCTTATCACAGGCTACTCACGGAGCAGACCGCCGAACTGGTGGGAGCGAAGCCGCTCGAAGTCGTGGTGATGAACTCGCTCACAGTCAATCTGCACCTGATGATGGTTTCGTTTTACCGGCCGACCAAGAGCCGGCACAAAATCGTAATCGAGCGCGGAGCCTTCCCTTCCGACCAGTATGCGGTGCAATCGCAGATTCGTTTTCATGGTTTCGATCCTGCGACTTCGCTGATTGAGCTAACACCATTGCCGGGGGAATCGTGCCTGCGCGAGGAAGAGATTGAGGCGTCGATTGAGCGAGAAGAGGACATTGCACTTATTATGTTGGGCGGCGTGAACTATGCGACCGGGCAAGCGTTTGATACGGCACGCATCACGCGAGCGGGTCACAAACAGGGATGCATAGTCGGTTTCGATCTGGCGCACGCCGCCGGCAACGTGCCCTTGAAGCTGCATGAGTGGGGTCCAGACTTTGCCGTGTGGTGCAGCTACAAATATTTGAATGGAGGTCCGGGGTGCGTTGCCGGTTGTTTTGTCCATGAGCGCCACACGCGCGCGTGGGACTTGCCTCGCTTCGCGGGTTGGTGGGGTCATGACGAAGAATCACGGTTCGAGATGGGGCCGAACTTTCAACCTATGCCTGGCGCTGATGGCTGGCAGTTAAGCAATCCGCCGATTGTGAGTCTTGCGGTTCTGCGGGCTTCCATGGACGTGTTCGGCGAAGCTGGCGTGAGTCGTTTGCGCGCCAAGAGCGAAACGCTGACAGGGTATTTGGAGTTCTTGCTGGATCAGAAATCATCTGCAAAGTTTTCGATTATCACTCCGCGCGAAAAAGCGCGGCGAGGGGCGCAGCTCTCGATCCGGATGGCGAGGAATGGAAAGCTGTTTTGTGAAAGCCTGGCCGGCGAAGGCATCATTGGGGACTGGCGGGAGCCGGATACGTTCCGAGTTGCGCCCGTACCTTTATACAATTCCTACGGCGACGTTTTCCGGTTTGCTGAACGATTCTTAGAAGCTGCGAGTTAGCCGCCACAAACACGTTTGTGACAATTGTTTCGATTACTTCCGTAATATCCAGTGCGTCCCCAGGTCAAACTAGACTGTTAGCGTGGGCTTAGTTTCTGTGCGGCAATCCGGCAGGTGGACGGCGATCGTGTGCGCAGTCGTGTGCACACACATCCTTGTGTCTTTGCTCGTGCCGCGCAGCTTTGGCCTTACCGCGTTCGGGGACATAACACAATGCATCTTGTTGGCTAGCGCGACCGTAGCTATTGTCTGGAACCTTCGCTTAAGCGATAAGAAGGCGCAGATTTTCTGGGCCCTCATGGCATTGGGCTGCGGGATGTGGTTGGGCTCGCAGATGCTCTGGACCTACTTCGAGGTGTACCTGCGCCAGGAAGTGCCGAACCCGTTTATCGGAGACGTAATTCTATTCCTGCACGTGGTTCCCATGATGGCAGCGCTGGCTCTGCAGCCGCACATTCAACGAGATGACCACTCCCTAAGGCTGGTGTCACTGGACTTTTTTCTTTTGCTCACGTGGTGGCTTTATTTGTATCTGTTCATTGTGATTCCGTGGCAGTACGTTTCGCCGGACGAAATGACCTACGGAAACAGCTTTGATCTGCTTTATGCCTGTGAACAGGTTGTTCTGATTGTGGGAGCTGGGCTGATTTGGAAGCGTAGTCAAGGTACCTGGCAAACTATCTACGGACGATTTCTCAAGGCAGCACTGCTCTACGGCGTGGCCTCCATTGTGGCGGGAGCGGCAATCGATTTTCATCATTACTACACCGGCAGTCTCTATGATGTTCCGCTGGTAGGGGCCATGGCCCTGTTCGCAGTGGCGGGTGCGACGAGTCGCGACGCTTTGCCGCAGCCACGTAGTGAAGGTCCGCGAGACGACGAGGGCATGTGGACGGCACGGTTAGCGATGATCGCGGTTTTTTCCACGCCACTGATGGTGGGGTGGGCGCAGTTTGGCGGAGGAGCTCCGCAGCGAGTACGCACCTACAGGCTGGTATTGACGGTCGGGGCAATGGTCTTCATGGGAGCGCTGGTTTTCATTAAGCAGCACTGGATGGACCGTGAATTACTTCATTTGCTTCGCTTATCGCGTCAGAATCTGAACGAGACGTGCAAGCTGAAAGATGAATTGGAAAATAAGGAACAGTCGCTGCGGTGGCACAGCCAGGAATTGCAGCGCAAGAATATTGAGCTGCAGGAAATCTCTTATACCGACTCTTTAACAGGAGTCTGGAACCGCCGTTATCTGGAAGAGATTCTGACGTCAGAGGCGGGGCAGGTTTTGCGAAATTATGAGCGGGTAAGCGCCGGCGGTGTTCATGACCTTGATCATCGCGATCTAGTCTTCATCATGGTGGATATGGATTTCTTCAAAGAAGTGAATGACGTTCACGGCCACCCCACGGGAGATCGGCTACTGCAGCGGGTTGCCGAACGATTAGGCAAGGTCGTGCGGAAATCGGATGTTCTGGTTCGCTGGGGAGGAGAAGAATTTCTAATCATGTCGCGCTCCGCGGACCCGTCGGGCATCCCCGCTTTCTGTGAACGCATTCTGGATGTTATGGCAGCGGAGGCCTTCGATCTAGGACACGGAATCAGCGTGCGAAAGACGTGCTCAGTGGGTTGGGCTCCTTTCCCGTGGTGCCGTAGCGCTTATGAGTCGGTTTGCGCCGAAGAGGTTATCGAACTCGCAGACGCCGCCCTTTACCGGGCAAAAGCTGGTGGACGCAATCAAGGCGTGGGAATTGTGCCGGGAGATGGCGCGATGGCTGCTCCGCACAAGATCACGCTCGACGCAGTGCAGAACGATAAGAACGTTCTTACGCGCATTGTAAGAGTCCATCCCGCGGCCAGTTCCGTGACGATTGTTCAAGACACACTGGCTGCTAAACGAGACGAAGTTTAATTTTCTCTTAAGGGCTCGTCGGCCGCATCCCGCTTGACCTCTCACGCCGTGTTGACTACATTGAGAAGCGGCCTGTCGGATAATCGCGCAGCAATAAATCAATCAATCTGAACTTAGTGAGGCATATTTCATGGTGAACGCCAAAACCACTACCACCCGCAAGACAGGTCTCCGGCAGAAGGCGCAACTGATGTCGGCCTCGGAAATTGAGCGCACGCTGGTACGCCTGGCTTATGAGATCGTGGAAAAGAACGATGGCGTAGAAAGCTTAGGGCTGGTTGGAATCCGCCGCCGTGGCGTGCCGATCGCGGAACGGCTGGGCAGGATCATCACTCGAATTGAGAATGCTAAAGTTCCAGTGGGCACGCTGGACATTACTTTCTATCGTGACGATCTCTCCACGGTGGGGCCCAAGCCTGTGGTGCAGACTAAGGAAATTGGGTTTTCGATTGAGGACAAGAATATTGTTCTGGTAGATGACGTTCTTTACACCGGACGCACGACGCGAGCCGCGCTCGATGCGCTGTTTTCCCATGGCCGGCCGCGGCGCGTGCAGTTGTGTGTGTTGATTGACCGCGGACATCGCGAATTGCCGGTTGAAGCGAGCTTCATTGGACGCAATGTTCAGACCACGATGAACGAAGTTATTGAAGTGAAACTGACTGAAGTCGATGACGCGGAGAAGGTTCTGCTCATGGAGCGATGAAGTCTGGTTTGAGTGATTGAGATAAAGAAGGACGGCGTGTTTAGCGCCGTCCATTTTTTATTGTGGAGTACGACAGGTTACGACAATTTGGTACAGATCGACTTGGTTTGGGTGTACAGGCTGAGAGCGTCGTGTCCCATCTCGCGGCCCCATCCCGATTGTTTATATCCACCGAATGGCATGGCGGCATCGAAAATGTTGTAGCAGTTGATCCACACCGTACCAGCGCGCAAAAGCTCCGCGGTGCGGTGAGCTTTGCTGATGTCTCGCGTCCAAACGGCGGCGGCCAGGCCATATTCGCTGTCATTGGCGCGCGAGAGGATTTCCTCGGGATCGCTGAACGGCATCGCCGTCACCACTGGTCCGAAGATTTCTTCCTGCACCACTTTCATATCTTCTCGGGTGTTGACAAGGACAGTCGGCTCGACGAAATAGCCCTTGTCTCCTTTTTTGTGGCCGCCTGCCAGGGCAGTCGCGCCTTCCGAGAAACCAGCCTCCAAATATCCGCAGACTCGAGTCTGCTGTTCTTGAGAAACCAACGGACCCATTTGAGTGTCAGGATCGAGCCCCGAACCTACAGTGATTTTCTTTGCTTGTTCGGCGACGCCTTCCACGAAGCGGTCAAAGATGGGCTTCTCTACGTAGAGGCGGGATCCGGCGCAGCAACACTGGCCGTGATTGAAAAAGATGGCGCTCGCGGCACCGGGGATGGCGGAGTCGAGATCGGCATCTTTATAAACGACGTTGGGAGATTTGCCACCGAGCTCGAGCGAAACTTTTTTCAAGTTGCCGGCAGCCGCGTGCACAATCAATTTTCCGACTTCGGTGGAACCGGTGAAGGCAATTTTATCCACTTGCGGATGCGCGGCCAGTGCCGCGCCAGCCGTTTCACCGTAGCCTGGGACAATATTGACGACGCCTTCGGGGAATCCAGCTTCCATAATGAGTTCGCCCAAACGCAGCGCCGAAAGCGGTGTTTGCTCGGCGGGCTTCAATACCACGGTGCAACCCGAGGCCAACGCGGGACCCAGTTTCCAGGCAGCCATCAGCAAGGGGAAGTTCCAGGGAATCACTTGTCCCGCAACTCCGACTGGTTCGCGCAGCGTGTAGGCAAGATACTTAGCGCCGGGCGTGTATGGAACTGAAATTGGAATTGTGTTGCCTTCGAGCTTCGTAGTCCAACCTGCCATGTAGCGAAACAGATCGACTGCCAAGGGAACGTCGGCGGCGCGCGCGACGGTTAGCGGTTTGCCGTTGTCGAGACTTTCCAGGTAAGCGAATTCTTCGGTGTGAGCTTCCAATAAGTCGGCCAGCTTCCAGATCAGGCGGCCGCGCTCGGATGAAGTCAAGCGGCGCCACCGGCCGTGGTCGAAGGCTTTACGCGCGGCCTTCACGGCTTGCTCAATATCTTCACGATCACCTTCTGCAACGTGTGCCAGCACTTCACCAGTGGCGGGATTATAGGTGGGAAAAGTTTTGCCAGAAATAGAGTTGACCCATTTGCCATCGATTAACATTTTGCGGGGCTTTTCGATGAACTCCGCGACCTGGGGATGAATTTGAGGTGAAACTGCGATGCCCATGTTTCCTCCTTAGATCAAGTACGCAATTGATCGAGAAACTTGCATGAATAAAGCTCAAGATGCCGGGCGAAGAGAATGACCGGAGTATGCTAGCGCCGAGCCAGAACAAAAGCAATCGCCATTCCCGGCGATTTTCGGGATGAAAGCGAACCTCGCTGCAGGGCGAAATGTGATGGGTGATTATTCTCCGTATGGAACCCAGATATTTTTCACCTGAGTGGCATGCTCAAGAAACCAGCGGCCTTCAGCCAGTTTTGAATTGAACCAGTCAATGGCCCGGCCCTCGTTCGTCCAAACTTGTTTTAGATTTCCGACCGACATTGCTTTCGCTGCAGAGGCACTGGCTTCGTCACCGAATGACCAGACGGCATCCACGTCGTCGTGCTCAGCCAGGACTTTTAATAATTGAGAAGAGTAGCCGGTGACAATATTCACCGCGCCGGCCGGTACGTCGCTGGTATCAAAAAGTTGATAAAGATCACTGGCGACGAGCGGATAAGATTCGGATGGAACGGCAATCACGGTGTTCCCCATCGCGAGAGCGGGAAGCACAAGCGACAGAAAACCCAGCAGCGGCGCCTCTGTGGGACAGATGATGCCCATGGTGCCGAGCGGTTCGTTCATAGCAATCGCGATGTTGCGAAATGGAGGATTGTGCACGGCACCATCAAACTTGTCGGCCCATGCCGCATAGGAGAAGATGCGCTCGATTCCGAGATCGACTTCGGCGGCGGCTTGCTTGGCGCCGACTGCGGCAGCGAGTCTATGAACAACTTCGTCGCGGCGCTGGGAGAGATTTTCGGCGCAGTAATACAGAACCTGCGCGCGATTGTGCGCTGTTGCTCTTGACCACGCCTCCGCCTTGCGGGCGGCCTCGACTGCGTTGCGAATATCTTTGCGGTTGCCCAGCGAGGCCTCCCCGAGTAAGCGGCCATCTGACGAGCGCACTTCCATACTGTAGCCGGAATCCGGGCGCGCCTGCTTGCCACCGATGTAAAGTTTTACGGTGCGATCGATTGCCGGGGGATTGCTTTCATTCTCCGACTCTGCAGCAGCAACTGGTTTTTTCGCAGGTAGCTTCGGCGCGTTCTTAAACCAGGAGGGCTGCAAATATTCGAGCAGGCCTTCCTTGCCGCCTTCGCGCCCGAATCCGCTCTCGCGGTATCCGCCGAAACCACAAGAAGCGTCGAACAGATTAGTGGAGTTCACCCAGACGACGCCGGCTTTCAATTGCGCGGCGACATGCAACGCCACGTTGATATTTTCGCTCCATACGGATGCGGCCAAACCGTAGACCGTATTGTCGGCCAACTCGACTGCTTCACGCGGGGTGCGGAATGTCATTGCAGCCAGCACTGGTCCGAAAATTTCCTGCTGCGCTACGATCGATGTGGGATGCACGTTGCTCAGCAGAGTAGGCGGATAATAAAAACCGCGCGAAGGCAACGCTACTTCAGGTTGCCAGCAGGTTGCGCCCTCGGCGATGCCTTGGCCAACCATGCGCTGGATGCGATCCAGTTGCACGCGCGCAACGATTGGCCCGATGTCGATTGCCTTGTCCAACGGCGCTCCGATGCGCAGCGTGCTCATGCGTTCTCGGATCTTTCCGATAAGAGTCTCGGCGATACTTTCCTGCATTAAGAGACGCGATCCGGCGCAACAGACCTGGCCTTGATTGAACCAGATTCCATCGACCAATCCTTCGACGGCGCTGTCCAGATCGGCGTCGTCGAAAATGATGAACGGAGACTTCCCTCCCAATTCGAGGGACAGGCGCTTAGGAGATGTCGCGGTGACGCTGCGGATAGCGCGACCGACTTCAGTGGAACCTGTGAACGCGATTTTGTCGACGTTGGGATGTTTCACCAGCGCCTCGCCACTTGAACCGTCGCCAGTAACGATGTTGACCACTCCGGCGGGCAAACCAGCTTCCTGGCAGAGTTCGGCGAAGACGAGCGCAGTCAGCGGAGTGAATTCGGCGGGCTTCAAAACTACCGTGTTTCCAGTGGCGAGTGCCGGAGCAATCTTCCACGCCGCCATGAGCAGCGGAAAATTCCAGGGAATAATCTGACCGACAACTCCACAAGGTTCGTACTCAGGAAATTCCTGCTCGAGAAGTTGCGCCCAACCTGCGTGGTAGTAGAAATGCCGGGCAACGAGGGGAATATCGATGTCGCGACTCTCGCGAATCGGCTTTCCGTTGTCCATGGTCTCGAGAACGGCAAGCAGGCGGGAATGTTTCTGGACCAGGCGCGCGAGCGCATAAAGGTAACGTGCTCGAACGTGGGGAGTGAGGACTCGCCACTTCGGAAACGCGGCGCGCGCGGCCTCCACAGCGGCGTCGACATCGGTGGCTGAACCTTGAGCGACCGAGGCCAGCTTTTCTCCGTTGGAGGGATCGAGCGTTTCGAAATATTCGCCGCCCGCAGGAGTTCGCCACGCGCCATTAATGAAGTGTCCGAAGCGACGCTTGTGGCGATCGAGCCAGGCCTGCGCTTCTTTCGGATCTTCGGGAGCGGGACCGTACTCCATGGTCAAGAATTTTTCGGCAATGCTCATGTAGGTTGGCTCGCTGGTCTTGTTTTATTAAAAGTTGCTTCGCCGCAAGAACGCCGAGCACTAAGCGATCGGATGGCGATACTCCGCCGAGTAGCGTCCGGTCGCGTAATGCTCGAGTTGCCGCTCGATGTCGCCCAACAATCCGCTTGCGCCAAAACGGAAAAGATCGGCACGCATCCAGGAGTCGCCGAGTTCTTCTTTCATCATGGCCAGCCAGTCCGTGGATTGCTTGGCGGTGCGAATTCCGCCGGCGGCTTTGAAGCCGACCGCCATTCCGGTTTGTTGAGCGTATTCGCGGATGGCGCGAGTCATCACCAGGCTCACTGGAAGCGTGGCGTTAACAGCCTCTTTGCCGGTGGAAGTCTTGATGAAGTCGGCGCCGGCCATCATGGCTACGACGCTGGCGCGCGCCACGTTACGCAGCGTGAGAAGGTCGCCAGTGGCCAGAATGACTTTCATGTGGGCGGAGCCGCACGCTTGTTTGAAGGCTGCGACTTCGTCATAAAGCGCCTGCCAGCGTCCGCCAAAAACATGGCCGCGGGTGATAACGACATCAATCTCGTGAGCGCCTGCTTCGACGGAGCGGCGAATTTCAGCAATACGTTCCGCCAGTGGCGAGAGTCCGGCAGGAAAGCCAGTGGAAACCGCAGCGACGCGTATGCCGCTGCCCTGCAGGGCATGCAGTGCGGTTTCAACAAAAACGTGGTAGATGCAGATGGCGGCAACTTTTATTTTCAATTCTTCGATGCCAAGCTTCTGCGCGAGATCGTGCTGAACCGGACGCATCCCCTTGGCGCACAGGCGGCGCACACGTTCATCTGTGTCGTCGCCGGAGAGCGTTGTCAGGTCCATGCACGAAATTGCGCGGAGCAGCCATGCGGCCTGCCACTCTTTTTTTACCGTGCGGCGCGCCACTTGCGACTGGGCGCGGCGCTCGACGGCGCTGGTATTCACGCGAACATCCTGCACCCAGTTCAGATCGAGAGGAATTCCAGCATTTGGCAGTAGAGGGCGACCGCCGAAAATTGCGATGGACGCGCCTTCAGCGCGGTGGGCATCCGAGGGCTCAGCAGCAATTCTCGAATTGGGTTCGCCAAGGTTACGATTTACCGGCACTGATCCACCTCGATGGAGGTTACCTTGCGTGTAATTGTACGGCAGGAAATGTCGCAACGCGAATCGCGGGAGCTTTATGCATAGCGGATTCGACCGATGGAAGAAAAAAATCTGAATCGTTTGACTGGGGTTTACAATTGCACTCGATTTTGGCGTCTCACCTGAACCTTTTTGCTTATGTCGAAAAAAGTAATCCCTGCAAGCATGCAGGCAAAATTATTGCAATCCGCACAGAGAGTGATGAAAAACGCACACGCGCCCTATTCCAAGTTTAGGGTGGGCGCAGCGATTCTTCTCTCGAACGGGAAGATTTTTTTAGGCTGCAATGTTGAGAACGCCTCTTATGGCATGACCAATTGCGCGGAGCGTACTGCGATATTTTCGGCGGTCGCACAGCTGGGGCCAAAAATCGAGATTCTGGCAGTCTCGGTGGTCAACGATCAAGGTGTACCGTGTTCGCCTTGTGGGGCCTGCCGTCAAGTCATTTACGAATTCGGTCCGGATGCGACCGTCTTCTTTCAGGGCGCTGACGGGCCTAAGCAAGCTCACATCACAGAATTGCTCCCGGAAGGGTTCCGACTCCAGTGAATCCTCCTTCAGAAACAGTGGAGACTTTCCGAGCTATCGATGTGATTCGCAAGAAGCGGGACGGCGCTGAGTTGGCTGGGAACGAAATCGAATCCCTGGTCAATGCGTACACTCGCGGCGACATTCCCGATTATCAGGTTTCGGCGTGGCTGATGGCGGTGGTGTTACGCGGCATGACGCGCGCCGAAACTGCCGCGCTGACTGACGCAATGCTGCACTCGGGCGAAGTGCTTGACTTATCCTCCCTGGCCGCGAAAAAAGTCGACAAGCACTCGACTGGCGGGGTGGGTGACAAGACTTCGCTGGTGTTGGCGCCGCTAGCCGCAGCGGCTGGCGTGGCGGTACCGATGATCAGCGGCCGTGGACTTGGGCACACCGGAGGCACGCTCGATAAGCTGGAGGCCATTCCCGGTTTCAACGTAAATCTTCCGGTGAGTGAATTTCGGCGCGTGCTTGAAAGTTGCGGGTGTGCCATGATCGGGCAGACAGCGGAGATTGCACCTGCCGATCGCAAGCTCTACGCGCTGCGCGACGTGACCGGCACTGTGGAGAGTCCCTATCTGATTTGCGCTTCCATCATGAGCAAAAAGCTGGCGGAGGGCATTGATGCGCTCGTGCTCGATGTAAAGACGGGCTCGGGTGCGTTCATGAAAAGTGAAAAAGATGCTGCGTTCCTGGCCGAACTTATGGTTGAAACCGGCGAGCGGATGGGTAAACAGGTCGTGGCGCTCATCACCGATATGGACCAGCCGCTGGGAAATATGATTGGCAACGCGCTGGAAGTGGTGGAAGTGGTAGACGTCCTGCGCGGAAAAGGACCCGAAGACTTGCGCCAGTTGTGCATCGAGCTTGGGGGTTGGATGTTGCACCTGGGCGGAGTTGCTGAGAGTGTGTCGGCCGGGAAAAAGCAGAGTGAGAGACTGATTGCTTCCGGCGAAGCGCTCGCCAAATTTCGGAAGATGGTGGAGTTGCAGGGCGGGGATCCGCGAACCGTTGATGATCCGAAGAAATTGCCCCAGGCTCGATCGACAATGACGATTGCCAGCCCGAGAAATGGATACGTCGCATCTGTGCAGTGCGAACAAATTGGAACGGCATGTGTGATTCTCGGCGGTGGCCGCGAGCGCAAAGAAGATTCCGTCGATCCCAGCGTGGGAATCATTTTGCACAAGAAAGTGGGGGACGCTGTCGCCAAGGGCGAAGCGCTGGCGACGATTCACTACAATGCAGAAGCGCGCGCGACACGGGCACGGCAACTGATCGAAGAGAGCTATCAGATTGGCGATTCGCCCGCGCGAGAGAAGAGGCCCTTGATTCATCGTGTGATCGGAAAGCCTGGAGAGAAAAACTGAATGGGACGATTCACCGGAATTCTCGGCTTGTTAACCATGCTGGCAGCGGCTTACGCGTTCTCGACGAATCGCCGTGCCATTCGATTGAAGACGGTTGTGTGGGGCCTGGGCTTGCAGTTCGTCTTTGCGGTGTTTGTGCTGCGAATTGATGCGGGCAGGAATGCTTTTCAGAAAGCGGGTGATGCAGTCACAAAACTCCTGAGTTATGCCCATGCGGGATCGCATTTCGTTTTTGGCGATCTTGCCAATCCGGGATCGCAACTCGGATATTTTGCCTTCGGAGTGCTTCCCACGGTTATCTTTATTGCGGCGTTTTTCGCGGTGCTCTATTACTTCGGCATCATGCAGATTGTCATCCGGATTTTTGCCTGGGTGATGACACGCGTGATGGGAGCGAGCGGTGCGGAATCGCTGAACGTTGCGGCCAGTATTTTTATGGGACAAACGGAAGCGCCGCTGACCATCCGGCCTTTTCTCGCCGATCTGACGCGGTCGGAACTGATGACGGTGATGACCAGTGGCATGGCGCATGTTTCCGGCGGAATCATGGCTGCATACATTTTCTTCGGCATCGACCCCAGGCATTTGCTCAGCGCGGTGATTATGACTGCGCCGGGCACATTGCTGATGGCGAAAATGCTGGTTCCGGAGACGGAACAGCCGAAGACGGCTGGCCGAGTCATCATGAGTGCGGAGGAAGAAAAAGCTGAGAAAGAGGAAAATCTGCTGGGCGCAATCGCTCGCGGAACGACGGACGGGTTGCATCTCGCGCTCAATATCGCGGCAATGCTGATTTCGTTTCTGGCGCTGATCGCACTCACCGACGGCATCCTGGGCGGCGTTCATCATTGGATCAGCTGGTTTCCTGAATCTTTGGAAAAGATTTTTGGTGTGCTCTTCGCCCCTGTGGCGTGGGTGATCGGAGTTCCGTGGCGCGATTGTGGATTTATCGGGACGTTGCTCGGGACTCGCATGGCGCTAAACGAACTGGTCGCGTTTTCCATGCTCGGACCGGCGAAAGGAACGCTTGATCCGCGCTCTTTCACGATTGCGACGTTTGCGCTCTGCGGCTTCGCGAATTTGAGCTCCATCGGAATTCAAATCGGGGGCATTGGAGCCCTGGCACCGAATAAGAAAATGGAACTGGCACGGCTTGGCATTCGAGCGATGCTGGCGGGAACGATGGCAAATCTGATGTCGGCTTCGATCGCCGGCATGCTGCTGTGATCCAGACGACATTTGAAGAAAGGTTTCTATGAAGCAAGGTCGAATTATATTCAGCCTAAGTCTGCTCTTCTTTTTCCTCTGTGCTGCGAACGGATTTACTCAGACCGCACCTAAGCGGGTGATCATCGATACCGACCCCGGCACCGACGATGCCATGGCCATCATCCTGGCTTTGAATTCTCCGGAATTGAAAGTGGAAGCGCTCACGGTCGTACCGGGAAACGTGGATGGACGGCAGGGGTTAGAGAATGCACTGAAGATTGTTTCGCTGGCTGGGCGGTGCGACATTACGGTGGCGGGCGGAGCGCAACATCCGCTGAACCAGAAGTTGATTACCGCGCAGTTCTGGCATGGGAAGAATGGTTTGGCGAATGTCGACCTGCCAGCGACGAAGTGCAAGGCTGACGCCAGGTTTGGTCCGGATCTTATTATTGAGATGGTTCACAAATATCCGCATGAGATCACTTTGATTCCAGTGGGCCCGCTGACGAACATCGCGCTGGCGGTTTCGAAAGATCCGTCGATTGCCGCGCTAGTCAAGGACATCGTAATTATGGGCGGATCGATCACCGGCGGCAATGTGAATGGGGCGGCGGAAGCGAATATTTACAACGATCCTGAAGCGGCGCAGATTGTTTTCAGTGCGGGATGGATGGTGACGATGGTGGGATCGGACGTTGGCGAGCGGACACTGATCACGCGCAAATACCTGGCGGAGTTGCAGTCGTCGCATGGACCGGAGAGCGACTTCATTGCCAAGATCGCCGACTTTTATTTAACGCGCAGTGAAAAGAGCGGATACAGCGGCGCTGCGATGTATGACCCGCTGGCAGTGGGGATTGCTATCGATCCGACGCTCGGCACATTGAAAGAGATGCATGTCGACGTGGAAACCAAGGGAGAGTTTACACGCGGTGAGACGGTGGCGAATCGCATGGGATCGAACGAGAACAATGTTTTGCATGGCGATCACTACGAGATCGATGGTGTGGTCGAGTTAAAGCCGAACGCGCGAGTCTGCACGGCTTCCGATGCCGACCGTTTCCTGCAATTGTTTGTCAGCCGCGTCAGAGGCAAGTAGGTTATCCGTTCGCCCGCGCAACCAGGAAGATCGCCAGTCCGTAGAAAACGAACATGAGGCCGAGGTAGGCTTTGGCGCGCGGTCCTGAGTTGGCGAACTCTTTCCAAGCGAGAATCCCCCAGAGCGCTGCAACCATGGGAGCGGATTGGCCAATCGCGTAAGAGATGGCGACGCCGGTGAAGCTGGCGGCAACGAGATTGAAAACAGTGCCGATGCCCCAGATGAATCCTCCGAAGAGTCCAAGCAGATGTCCGGAAACAGGTCCGCTGAAAAATCCACGGAAACTTACGGGCTCTCCGACAAGGGGATGCTTCATAAAATAAATATTCCAGATGAAACAGGAGAGTAAGGCGCCGAGCGTCAGGAACACTGCGGCGCTGTAGGGGCCTAGAGTGTTGCCGCGAGTCATGGCATGAGTCATGAACGGAGCCCAGAGGCCCATTAGAATTCCTGACACCACGCAGGTGATCAAACTTTTCTTCGATACGGAACGTCCAGCGGCGGCGAGACTGCCGTAGGCCTTGCCATCCAAGAGGACTGCGATAAACGCGCATGCGACGCCGAGGGCAAGCAGGGTGGGATTTCCCCGGGGCTGAAGCGCGTAGCTCAATACCGTCCCTACCACCAGGGCGATTCCGATCGAGATGGGAAATGCGACGGCGAGACCGGCCATGTCGATCGCCGCCACCAGCAAGAGATTGGCGAGATTGAACAACGCCCCACCGATAAGTGCGTTGATAATATTCGAGGTGTCGGCGGCGCGAACGTTGTTGAGAAAGCTGTGAGAGTCATGGGCGATGCTGCCCATAGTGAAAGCAAGCACGAGGGAGATTAGAAAAATACCGGCCGCATAATCCCAGTAGAAGAGTTCGAACCGATAATTCTTGACGCCCTTATAGGTGTTCGCCCAGGAACCCCAGCAGACGGCGCTCGTAATCATCATCAACAGTGCAATGCTTAGACTCGATGGCGTGAACAATCGCTTCTCCTCAAGATGGCGAAGTAAATGGGAATTGTGAACTTTACTCCTGTTTGATGCAGGCGACAAGCGCTGTCAGGCGAACGACCGGGCACGGCGACGCGGTCTGATTGTCTGCTATCCTGTGCGCGTGCCGCGGACTTTTCTTATCGATACTGACACCGCTTCCGATGATGCCGTGGCGCTGATCATGGCGCTGCGGGCTCCGGATGTGCACGTGGCCGCGATCACGACTGTTGCCGGGAACGTGGATGTTCGTCAGGCCACGCGCAACGCCCTCTATACCGCCGAACTGTGCGGGGTGGAGGTTCCAGTTTATTCGGGGGCGGAAAAGCCATTGCTGCGCGAATATACGGACGCGACGTGGTTTCACGGACGCGACGGATTGGGAGATCACAATTATCCGCCGCCGCGGCGGGCGCCGGAAAAATTGCATGCGGTGGACGCGATCATCGAGACGATCGAAGCCAATCCGGGACTCGTTCTGGTTACTCTGGGACCTTTGACCAACGTGGCGCTGGCGCTTTCGCGGAAACCTTCCATCGCGGCCAAGGTAAGCCGCTGCGTGATTATGGGAGGAAATCCGTGCTGTGAAGGCAACGTGACGCCCGCGGCGGAATACAATATGTGGGTCGATCCCGAGGCCGCGCGCATCGTGATGCTAAGCGGCCTGCCGGTGGAACTTATCGGATGGCATCTTTGCCGGGGCGAGTCGGTACTCGGTCCGAGCGATATTGCGCATGTCGAGGGGTTCAACACCGAGCTCGCGCATTTCGCCATCGAGTGCAACAGGCGTGCGCGCGAGGCTTTAAAAACGCAGACAGGAGAGGACGGCATCTGCCTGCCTGATCCGGTTGCCATGTGCCATGCGCTCGATGCGTCGGTTGGAACCGAGTGGGGCGAGCACTATGTCGAGGTCGAGACGCAGAGCGAACTTACGCGAGGTATGACAGTTGTGGACCGCTTGAATGTGGCGGATGATGAGCGGAATCGCGTGGTTTGGTCACAGGCGCTCCAGACTCGGCGCAAAGCGAAAGTGTGCTGGACGATCGACGCGAGGCGCTGGAAAGATGCGCTTTATTCGGCCCTCCGCTGACGGCTCACGAGCTACCCTTACGATCAACCAGCGATCTGCGAGTAGGTTGAGCGGCGCAAGAATTCCCCTTGTCCCGCACGGCCGAGAAATTTGTCTCCTTCAACGACGACCCGGCCGCGGGACAGAACGACATCGGGCATGCCTGTGACTTCAATACCTTCGAACATGGAGTAATCAACGCGCATGTGGTGAGTCTTGGCGCTGATGGTGTGTTTGCGCGTGGGATCGAAAATCACGAGATCGGCATCGCTGCCGACGGCGATGGTTCCCTTGCGAGGATACAGTCCAAAAAGTTTTGCCGGCGTAGTTGAAACCAGTTCGACGAAGCGGTTCATACTGAAACGGCCCTGCGCAACACCGCCGGAATAAATCAGACTCATGCGATGCTCGACGCCCGGGCCCCCGTTTGGAATTTTGGTGAAGTCATCGCGTCCGAGTTCTTTCTGTTCTTTGAAACAGAAAGGGCAATGATCGGTAGAGACGACTTGCAGGTGATCGCGCTTCAGGCCATTCCATAGTTTTTCCTGATGCCATTTTTCGCGCAGCGGCGGAGTGAATACATATTTTGCGCCTTCAAAATCTGGCACGTCGAAGTTTTCGATTGAGAGATACAGGTACTGCGGGCAAGTTTCGGCGTAGACAGGAAGGCCGCGATCGCGAGCTTCGCGAACTTTTTCAAGAGCCTCATTGCAGCTCAGGTGCACGATATAGATGGGAGCGCCGGCCATCTCGGCTAATGCGATGGCACGGGATACAGCTTCGGCTTCCGCGGTAGTGGGACGAGTGAGGGCGTGATATTTGGGAGCTTTCTTCCCTTCTGCCAGCGCCTGCTGCACGATTACGTCGATGGCGCTGCCGTTCTCGGCGTGCATGCAGATGAGAGCGCCATTCTTCGAAGTGGTCTGCAGCGCACGAAAGATGCTGGCATCATCGAGCATGAAGACGCCGGGATAAGCCATGAAAAGCTTAAAACTGGTTACGCCTTCGCCAACCAGATCGTTCATCTGCTGCAGTTGGCCATTGCTGATGTCGGTGACGATGCAGTGAAAGGCATAATCGCAAACCGCTTTTTTTGAGGCTTTGTTCATCCACGTGTCGAATGCGAGGCGCAGGGACTGGCCTTTGTATTGGATAGCGAAGTCGATCAGGGTTGTCGTTCCGCCGAACGCAGCCGCTCTGGTTCCGGTTTCAAAATCGTCGGCACTGGTGGTGCCGCCGAAGGGCATGTCGAGATGGGTGTGAACGTCGATGCCGCCGGGGAAAACATACTTTGCCGATGCATCGATAATCTTCGTGGCATTCTGGCGGGGAAGGTCCTTGCCAATGACTGCGACTTTACCATTCGCGATTGCGACGTCGGCCAGGTAGGTATCGGTTGCAGTCACCACAGATCCATTCGTGATGATCGTGTCAAGGCCCATCGCGTCCCTCACTTGCGCCTGAGATGAAACAGAAATTCTATGCTAAACTGCCGCTCTTCGGCTGCTGATATTGCTGAGCAACGAGAAGGGACCACGAATGCATTTTGGCATTACGCTGAAGCCAGACATTTCGGTTGAGCGGATTGTTGGTTTGACGCGGCAGGCCGAGGCTGCCGGTTTTGAGTATGGGTGGCTGTTCGATTCGCATGTTTTGTGGATGGACCCTTACCCTTTGCTTACGCTGATGGCCGCGAATACGGAGCGGATGCGACTGGGGACGCTGGTTACAAATCCTGCAGTTCGCGATCTTACGGTTACCTCGAGTTTGTTTGCGACTTTGAATTTGATCTCCGGCGGCAGGATGGAATTGGGAATCGGGCGCGGAGACAGTTCGAGACGCGTGCTCGGGAAGAAGCCGGTGAGTTGGTCGCAGTTGGAAACTGCAGTAAATATTTTTCGCGACCTGACCGCCAGCCGTGAGATTGAATATGAAGGTCAACCGACCAGACTCACTTGGGCGAAGGTTTCTCCGCGAGTTTGGATCGCGGGGTACGGACCCAAGGTGCTGCACATGGCGGGGCGCGTCGCCGACGGAATCATTCTTCAGTTCGCTGATCCAGATTTGATAGCGTGGTGCCTCGGTTTCGTAAAGGAAGGCGCCCATGCTGCCGGCCGCGACCCCAATCAGATTGAAGTGATGGCGGCGGCTCCGGTGTGGGTTTCTGATGATTTGACGACGGCGCGCGAACGCGTGCGCTGGTTCCCGGCGTTGGTTTCCAATCACGTAATGGATCTGATTCGGCAGTACAAGCCGGAGGATCTGCCGCCAGCGCTCACCTCGTATGTGCAAGACCGAGCGGGGTACGACTACTTGCACCACTGCGAGGTTGATAGTAGTAATGCAAATTTTGTCTCCGATGAGGTGGTCGACCGTTTCTGTCTCGTCGGACCGGTGAAGGCGCATCAAGAGAAATTGCGCAGACTGGCTAGCGTGGGAGTGACTCAGTTTAATTTGTATCTTATGTGCGGGGATGAAGAAGAATCACTCGAGACTTATCGGCGCGAAGTTTTGCCACCGTTTCAAAAGACGGTACCGATCAGACGCTGAAGCTACGAGCTCGCCATAGGCGACAAGACCGCGGCACGCCGAACTTTCGTGATGGCGTAGTAGAAAACAAACGACACGGCAAAACCGACGAACCAGGAGTAGTCGTAGAGAACGCGAAGCGACGGAATGGCCAGTCCGATCAAGGCAGTGCCCGCTCCGAGCGCCAGCGCAACCAACGCGCGCCAATTGAAACCGCTGGAGTATTCGTACTCCCCGCCGCGAAGGTAGAGGTCGTCCACCCGCAGAACGCACCGCCGGACCAGAAAATAGTCACAGATCATGATGCCGGCGACCGGGCCGAGAAATGCTGCATAGCCGCCAAGCCAGCCGAGAATGAACGTATTGTAATCGGCCAGCAGTTTCCAAGGCATCAGTGCAATGCCCATGAAGCACGTAATCACGCCGCCGATTCGAAAGCTGATTTTTCGAGGCCACAGATTAGAAAAGTCATTGGCCGGCGAGACGACATTTGCTCCGATGTTAACGTTCAGTGTGGCCAGCAGAATTGCGATCAGAGAAATCACTACCGCGACGGGAGAATGAAAGCGGCTGAGCAGTTGGACAGGATCCGAAATCGCCGTTCCGTAAATTACTACGGTGGCCGAGGTCACGGCGATTCCGATGAAAGCGTAAAGCGTCATCGTCGTGGGCAGCGCGAGCGCCTGTCCGATCATCTGCTCGCGCTGATTGCGTGCGAACCGTGTGAAGTCTGGGATATTCAGCGAGACCGTTGCCCAAAAACCTACCGTGCCGTTCAAAGCGGGGATGAGAAACTTCAGGAAGTCGGCGGAGTTTGTGAAGCGCGAAGGCGCGGCCAGCATCGGGCCGAAGCCGCCCGCATTGCGATAGGCCCACGCCAGTAGCAGCAAGCCAACCGCTAACAATATTGGAGCGCTGATCCCCTGAAGAATGCGAATGTATTCGATCCCCATCAGAATGACGGCAAGATTGATCAGCCAGAAAAGAAGAAAGCAGAAGGCGGCAGCGTAAGGAAAATTTTTCCAAGCTGGCACAAGCGTAGCCACTAGGGTGCTGATGGCTTCGCCGCCGATCCAGGTTTGAATGCCGAACCATCCGCAGGCCACGAGGGCGCGCAACACAGCAGCCACATTCGCGCCAAGCACTCCGAAGGAAGCACGAGCCAACACTGGGAACGGAATTCCATACTTGGCTCCGGGGTGCGAGTTCAGCAGCATCGGCAATAGCACGATCACGTTGCCGATGAAAATTGTCATCACCGCCTGTTTCCAGTTCATTCCGCCCTGGATTAAACTCGCCGCCAGCATGTAGGTGAGGATGTTCACCGACATCGAGATCCACAGCGCGGCGAAGTTGTATGTTCCCCAATGGCGGCGGTCGGAACCGGCGGGCGCGAGATCGGGATTATAGAGAGGACTGGATTCGATTCGAGATTGAAGATCGGTGGAATTCTTCGGCGTCATGAGTGTGAAGGCTGCTGTTACGCTAGTCCGCGGCGGCCGCTTCCCCCGTCTGCGCGGTGAGCGGACCGTAGCTATCCGGCCGGCGGTCGCGGAAGAATTGCCAAACTTTGCGGACTTCCGCAATCATGTCCAAGTCGAGATCGGCCACGACTACTTCATCTTTGTCCCGACTGGCCTGCGCGATAATTTTGCCGCGCGGATTGCAGAAGTAGCTCTTGCCATAGAACTCACCAATGCTCCACGGCTTCTCGACTCCAACGCGATTCACAGCGCCGACGAAATAGCCGTTGGCTACGGCGTGCGCTGGCTGCTCGAGTTCCCACAAATATTCCGACAGGCCGGCCACGGTCGCCGAAGGGTTGAAGACGATCTCGGCGCCATTCAAACCTAGAATGCGCGCGCCCTCGGGGAAATGACGGTCGTAGCAAATGTAAACTCCGACTCGCGCATACTTCGTTTCGAAGACGGGATAGCCGCCATCGCCGGGAGTGAAATAAAACTTTTCCCAGAACCCGGGATGGCAATGCGGAATGTGATGCTTGCGGTATTTCCCCAGGTAACGACCGTCGGCATCGATTACGGCAGCGCTGTTGAAATATACGCCTGGCATCTGTTCTTCGTAGACCGGAACCACGATCACCATGCGATGTTTGGCAGCGAGCTTTTGCATCATGCGAACGGTCGGACCGTCTGGCACGCGCTCGGTCATTTCGTACCAGCGCGCATTCTGTTCAGCACAAAAATACGGACCATAGAAAAGTTCCTGCAGACATAAGATCTGAGTTTTCTTTTTCGCCGCCTGCTCGATCAACTTCAGGTGCTTGTCGATCATCGCCTTCCTGATCTGGGCAAGGGGACGCTCCGTGCTGATCGCATTGCTGGCCTGAATCAGGGCGCAGCGCACATTTCGAGGCATGGCCGGACCTCCGAGGAAGGCAACTATAGCAGAAAGTTCGGGCTGGCCAATCCTTGTTGGCCGTCATTGGCCGGGCCTCGATAAAAGAGCTATCGAGCTTCGCTCGATCGGACAGCCGAGGGCGGCTGTCCCTACATAACCTTTGCCACAAATCGAGAGACTGCCGAGTGATGCGCTCGTTGACACAATTGGAAGCGCCAAATAAACTCGGCGTTCGCAAGTTTCCCACGAAAATTATGGCCAGGCGCCCTCGCATCGCGGTGGTTGGAAGTGCCAACATCGACCTGACAACTTTCACAGACCAGTTTCCGAAGCCAGGGGAAACAATCTTCGGTCAGAAGTTCGATCTTGGGTTTGGCGGGAAGGGCGCGAATCAGGCGGTTGCTGCCCGGCTCTGCGGCGCGGATGTGTTTATGGTGGCGCGAGTGGGAAGCGACCTGTTCGGTCCGGCGACGATCGAGAATTTCAAGAAACTCGGGATCGATACAACCCATGTGAAGCAAGTGGAAGGATTGTCCAGCGGGGTGGCGCCGATCTTCGTCGAGCCCAATGGACAGAACCGCATTCTCGTGGTGAAGGGAGCGAACGACGCGCTGAAGGCTGCCGATGTTGATGCCGCTGCCGACGTGTTGAAGGCCGCGGATTGCATTGTGCTGCAGTTTGAGATTCCGTTGGAGACGGTCTACTACACGGTGGCGTTTGCGCGGAAGCATGGGATTCGGTGCATGGTGAATCCGGCCCCGGGACAGTCCGTGGAAATGGGCGCCCTGAACGATCTCGATTATTTTGTTCCGAATGAGAGTGAGGCTGAAGCCGTCACGGGTATAGCCGTGCGGAATGTTGCAGACGCGAAGAGGTGCGCGGAAAAACTGAGGGAGAGTGGCATTCGCCGGGTGATTATTACGCTTGGAGCGAATGGCTCGCTGGTGGTGGGAGCTGGCGTTAGCGAGCACGTCCCGGCTGTTTCTGTAAAAAGCGTCGACAGCAGTGGGGCGGGCGACGCCTTCATCGGAAGTTTCGCTGCGTTTCTTGCGGAAGGGCTGCCCGAATTGGAAGCGGTGCGGCGCGCCAATCTTTACGCCGGGCTTTCAACCACAGGCGTGGGCACGCAGAAGTCGTTTTACGATCGCGCACGTTTCGATGCTGAGTGGACGGCAAGGAGCTAACGCTAGCGCGTGCCGTTGTTTTTGTCCCAACAAAACACGATTCTCGCGTTAGCTCGCCAGCAGTTCGTTGCCGAACCCGTGCGAAAACGGAAACAGGCGGCCGACTAATACCTATCTGCTACCGAAAAGTCTTGACTTCGGAAGGCGCGGCGATTTATAAGGCCGTTCTACGGTCCAAAACCTCCCAGATTCAACACGGAACCGAAGTCCGCTCGTCATTCGGTATGGGGCACCGAAAAAGGGGAATTTTGATGAATAAGAGGGCGCTGCTTGTCGTCGCTGTCTGTTCGCTGTTCTCAGCGTGTCCATTCCTGTACGGCCAGGCAACGGGTAGTTTTTCGGGAACAGTTTCCGACAAGGGTGGCGCCGTAGTCTCGGGCGCGACCGTGCGGGCGACCTCGCGAGAAACCGGTGCGACCCGTGAAACCAAAACCGACGACTCTGGCCATTACCTGATTCCATTGCTGCCCGTTTCCTACTACACCCTCCGGGTGGAGTTTCAGGGCTTCCAGACCACGGAACAAAAAGACGTTCGGCTGCAGGTCGACGAACATCGTGAAATTGATTTCGCGCTCAACCCGGCATCGGTGTCGACCTCGGTGGAAGTTAGCGCGACAGAAGTGGCGGTGGAGACCTCCAATCCTTCGCTGGGACAGGTCATCACGTCGGAACAGGTCGCCGAACTTCCGCTGAACGGCCGCAACTTCGTGCAACTGGCCACGCTCACGCCGGGCACGACGTCATCCACCAGCCCAGTCAGCTTCTTCACCAGCGCCGCCAGCAGCGAGGCGGCCACGCGCGGTTCGTTTTCGCTGTCTTCCGGTGGTTCGCGCGAGCAGGAAACCGACTGGCTGCTCGACGGCAACGACAACAATCAATTGGATGAGGGGGGGATTGCGATTTTTTCTTCGATCGACGACATACAAGAATTCAAGGTACTGACCTATAACTACTCGGCGGAATACGGCGAGCGTGCAGGGCCGACGGTCTTGGTGACTACGAAATCTGGATCGAACCAGTGGCACGGCTCAGTATTCGAGTTTTTCCGCAACACCTCGCTCGATGCGCGGAGCTACTTCGCAACGTCGGTGGAGAAGTTTAATCTGAACCAGTTTGGCGGTTCTCTGGGTGGTCCGATCAAGAAGGATAAGACGTTCTTCTTTGTCGACTATCAGGCCAAGATGCAGCGTCACGGAATACCTTTTACCGGTTTTGTTCCGAGCACCGCAATGACGACAGCCGACGCCAACGGCGACTACAACTTTAACCTTGATCCCCTTGGGGTAGCGCGTCCCGGCTTCGCCACCGGAGCACCCACTACAAATGCTGACGGTTTCCCCAACCTCGTCAATCCGTTTTCAGCGACGCCATTCGAATGCGACGGTGCGGGCAACGCAATTGTGCCCGGTCCCACCGGCACACAAACCGGCGGTGTTTCTTGTAACGTAATTCCGGCGGCGATGATAAATCCGATCGCCGCGAAGGTGGCTCAGCTTTATCCCACCCCCAATGCGGCGCCCGCCTCGGGTGCGTACAACTACCTCAACGAACCGGTGAGGAAACTTAACGAGGGAACTTGGGATGTGCGGCTCGATCACAATTTTTCCAACAAGGACTCCGCATTCGCCCGCTTCAGCTACGATCAGGCGACTAACTTTGTCCCCGGTGGCTCGCCGACGTGGTCAGAACAAAACGCCTTCGGCAGCAATCAGCACATTGAAAACCATGGACGCAATTTAGCCCTGTCGGAGACGCACGTCTTCTCCGCGAACATGGTGAACCAGCTTAACGTTGGGTATAACCGGATTTTCAACCACATCCTGTCTTTTGGCACCGGCACCTGCGAGGCTGCGCTGCTCGGCATTCCCGGCGCAGATCTGGCCAGCCAGTGCGATGGCATAACCGGATATCCCGCCAGCCTGAACCAGTCGCCGAAAGAGTGCGTTAGTTGCGGCCTGACTTCATTCGATATGACCGCTTATTTCTCGGTGGGCGATCGCGGATTTGCGCCGTATCAGGGCGGAACCAACGTCTACTCAGTTTCCGATACGTTGGACATAATTCGCGGAAAACACAACATTCGCGTGGGAGCCGTCTTCCGCGCTGAGCAGATGAATGTAAGAAATAACGCGTTTCAGGACGGGTTTATCGTACAGAATGGCTCTGGGACCGGCGACGACATCGCCGGGCTGCTTATAGGGGGTCTGGGGGCTTTCGCCGCCCACGATCAAACATTTCTGGGAGCCACCACCGGCCGACGCTGGAAACTATTCCGTCCCTTCGTCCAGGACGACTGGCGGGTAACCAATAATTTAACGCTGAACCTGGGGTTCGCCTGGGCTTTGGCAACGCCGGAAACTGAGGTCCAGAACCGGCAAGCGAACTTCGACGTCCAGAATCTGAAGTGGTATGTCCCGAGTGGAAGCCCGGCATTGGCTGGGTGTACGGTGTGCATCCCAACCGATGGAAGGGCAGGGATTCAGTTCGACAAGACCGGTCTCGAACCCCGGATCGGATTCGCATGGAAACCGATGAGCAGCGACAAAACCGTGGTTCGGGGCGGCTACGCCATCATCCATGATTCCGCGTGGAATCAAGGTGGACAGGGACTGTGGCAGAATCCGCCGTTTTATGCGGAAGTGGATCCCTGCGCCTTTTGCCTTGCCTTTGGCAGTACTGTCGGTTCGCTCTCGGGCGGTTTCCTTCTCCCGGCTGGAACTCCCTCTACCACGCCCGTAACCGGCGGCGCAGTTTATAGCTCGCCGGTAAGCCCGCAATCTTATACGGGCACGATTCAATCTCAGAATCGCAACTTCAAGCAAGGCATAATTCAACAATTCAATCTGAATGTTGAGCGCCAGATGCCGGGGAATGTAGTTCTGACGGTGGGCTATGGCGGCTCGCGCAGCGCGCACATTCTGGTGAGCCAGCTGAACGAAAACCTCAACGAGCCCAGCGCCTGTCCCGGCGGTGCAAATTTCACGCCCGGCTACACTCTGGGCTGCGGCTTTGGAACCTTCCCTTACACAGTGAACCAGCCTGGCGGAGGATTCTTCCAGAGTGTCGACACCAACAATAGCATCGGCGCGGCTCGCTATGATTCTCTCCAAGTGAAAGCTGAGACCAAGAGCACGCGGCACGGGCTCTATGCCTTGATCGGCTACACGTACTCCCGCAATTTCGATTCTGGTCTGACCGATGGCCTGGGTACCAACCCCGGCGCACTTTACTATCCGTTGCCCGGGACTGCGAAACTGGATTGGGGTCTGTCTCAACTGAACCTGAACAACAGCTTTACTGCGAGCGTCCTTTACAATCTGCCGTTCGGCAAGGGCAAGCATTACGGCAGCGACTGGGGCGGGGCTACCAACGCCATCCTGGGGAATTGGCAAGTCACAGTAATCGAGAGGGCTACCTCCGGTTTCCCCCTGTTTGTCGTCGATAGCGGCGATGGGTCAGGCGTATTCTTCTCCTATAATGGCAACACGCTTCAGCGTCCCAATGAAGTGGGCGACCCCAACAAGGCCGGGCCTGTAGCTGCCAATCCAGGTTGTACTGCGCCGGCCAGTGTGCATACACTTCAGAATTGGTTCAATCCCTGCGCCTTTAAGCAGGCTCCGATTGGCGAACTTGGCACTGCCCCGCGGGCGCCAGTCTACGGCCCACGTTTTGTAAATACCGATTTCTCGCTGATTAAGGATTTTCCCTTGGCCTTCCGCGAAGCCATGAATCTGCAATTCCGCGCAGAATTCTTCAACCTGTTCAACCATCCACAGTTCTTCCTGCAAGGTTTCGCTGGCACAGGAGAGCAGGACATCAACACTCCATCCAGTTTCGGCGTTGTGAATAACACAGTAAATAACGCACGATTGGTGCAGTTCGCGTTAAGGCTGAATTTCTAAGACGGGCGAAGTTTTGTTGGGCTATTGGCAGACTGGATCGCTCCAGTCTGCCTTAATTATTTGGTCACAAAATATCGGAGGGATGATGAATCTACGTGCAGGGAAACTCATACTGATTTTTTTATTTGTGAGTCTGGTTGGGCATTCTTACGGAGCTGCTCAACCGCGGCGCAAGGTGATTATCAACCAAGACTGTTCCGGGCCCGGAGGCAGCAACTTGCAGACGCTGCTGGTGATGATCCAGTCTCCGCAGGTCGAGGTGCTAGGTATCACGGTGGTCAGCGGAGACCAGTGGCGGGACGAAGAAGTCGCGCACACGCTTCGTCTACTTGAGATCATCGGCCGCACCGATATTCCTGTGGTGCCGGGAGCCGCATTTCCTTTAGTTCGACGCCGCGATGAAACCCAACTGTGGCAGGAGCGTTGGGGGAAAGTGGCGTATGCGGGCGCATGGGACGATCGCTGGTGGCACGAGCCGTTCGTTGTGCCTCCGCTTCCCGAGGGGCAGCCGACAACCAAGCCGAGTGATGAAGATGCCTCTCATTTTTTGATCCGTATGGTGCACAAGTATCCGCAAGAGGTCACGATTTACGAGGGTGGTCCGATGACCAACCTTGCGCTGGCGATTTCGCTCGATCCACAATTTCCAGAATTGGCCGAGGAGTTGGTCTTTATGGGCGGGAGCCTCAACCCCCAAACTGACAATCCTGAATTCGCCACCAATCCGCGGCACGAGTTTAATTTTTGGTTTGACCCTGAGGCGGCGGAGATTGTATTGCGGGCGCGATGGAAGAAAATCGTTTGCACGCCCACAGATATTTCCATCAAGACTCATGTGACGCCGGCAATGATGAAGCAGATCGAGGCGAGCGGGACCCCGTTGGCTCGCTATGTTGCGCGGTTTGCCATGTATGCTCCGGGCGCCGACATTATGTGGGACGAACTGGCGGCCTCGGCGTGGATCGACCCCACACTGATTACTAAGCGCGAGACGCGCTACATGGAAGTAGATCTCGACCGCGGTGCGGGATACGGCAACACGCTGATCTGGAATGAAAACGATAAGCCGCGATTCGCTTCGCAGCCCGTTGAGATTCAGGTGGATTTGGACCTGGAGAGGTTCTACCGGATGTTTATTGGTTTGATGACGGCGCCGACGCCCGCCCCTCGCTGATCTTCAACGGGGCTATTGTCTGGGCGAGGACGACGGCTGGTCACGCAACTGATATACAAACTGCTGGACCTCGTGGCGCTGGCGCTCGATCTCGGCTGTTTTTTGTTTGGAGATTTCTTCGTACTGCCGGAGTTCCGCCTGCGCCTTCGAAGGTTCCCCCGCTCTCCCGTAGGCTTGGGCCAGACGATAGTGCGCATCTTCCGAGTCGGGAGTGGCTTCGATCGCCTGTTGGTATGCCGCAATCGCGCCTGAAAAATCTTTTTGCTCCGAATAGAGAATTCCAAGCTGCATATACGCGACGCCAAGCGTGGGATCAAGCTGCACGGCTTTCTCCAGCGCGGAGTTTGCCTTAGCGAAACTCTCAGCGTCCTCCGAAGATTTGCGCCGCTTCCAAACACTGACGGCGTAATAATAATTTGCCAATGCGTTCTCAGGATGCAGTTTTACGAATCGATCGAGCCGGTCCGCGATCGCTGGCGAGGGAGCATTCTCAACGACTTGTATTTTTCCCAGGAAGAGATAAGGATTCAGTTCGTCTGGATTCAAGTCTGAGGCTTCGCAGAGACTTTGCACGGCCTGATCGTAAGAACCCAGAGCATACCAGGCCGCACCCGTGCCGGCCAGCATTCGCGCGGAACCTGGAAACAAGCGATTGCCTTTTTTGAAAACTTCGAGAGCCGGTTCGGCGGCGTGATGCAGAAGCAGTTCTGCTCCCCAGTCGAAAAGATAGGCTTCGGTCGGACTAAGTTCTGCTGCGCGTTGATACTCTCTAACGGCCTCCAGAGGATGGTTGAGTTTCTCGCAGACGTCGGCCATCAAGTGGTGGGGCTCGGCCCTGTCCTGCCCAGTCTTCTCCACTTTATTCAGCAAAGACTGAACATCTTTGCGCGCGCCAGAATACTCGCCGGTCTGGGCGCGGGCCAGGGCTAATTCATAGTTGTAGTCATAATTGTCGGGCTTCTGTCGCGACGCTCGTTCAAGATAGACGAGTCCCTCGTCAGCCTTTCCCTCATCGACCAGCAATTTTCCTAAGCGAAAATTTGCATCGCCATCGGTGGACTGACGTTCCACGGCGTCGCGCAGAGCTTTTTCAGCCGCAGGATTCGTCGCGATGGCGGCGGACGATGGCGCGGGATGGCTCAGGGAGGCTGTGGCCTTCGCCAATTCCTCCCGGTTTGTAACGAAGACGCTGGAGCCATGGCCTCCAAGATTTGTGGTGTCGGTTACGCCCGCCACAATGAAATTGGGCTCGTCGGAAAATTCAGGGCGAGCGCTGGATGAACTTTGTGCCGCTGTTTTTTTTGCCGGTTCAAGCGTGAGGTCGATTGTCTTGGATTCGTGCTGCGCTAGCGGGACCGGGCCCAGAGTTGCATCCGAGTAGCCATCCATCTTCGCGGTCAAGATATAGTCACCGGGGCGCAGCGCCGGAAAGCGATAGGCGCCAGCAGCATCGGTGGGCGCATTCAAAGTCCTCAAAGTCTCAGACTTAACACAAACCACCGCACCGGCAACCGGATGACCGGAAGAATCCAGTACAACGCCGCGCAACGTCGCCGACATCGCGGATTCCCGTTTTGTCTTAGGGGATTGTCCTGGCAGCACAAGTGGAAGCAGCAAGGACATCAATGCGAAAAGCTGCGGCACGAGGCGTGAGTGCTTTGCGCTGAAAAAATGGACCATAAGACGAGCACACGACACTGAACTTAGGCAGATTGGACTTGCGCGTTGGTCTGCAATGTTACCGTTACCGTCGGCGCGAAGCAATCGCGGATTACGTTTCCGCCGAGAGAAGCGTGTTGCAGTTAACCCTCGTTTCTGTGGCAAAAACACACTATATTGTGATCTGCATCACTGCGGCAGGGTTGCAGCCAGAGCAGAATCCACGCCAGCGTATCCGCATTCTGCCGCAGTCCTCGGAGGTCCCACATGAATGCTCTCACCCTTGCCAAACCAGAAAACATTTCGAATTTACTAGCTCTGGATGAGGAATATCCCGCGCCTGAAATCGTTGCGCGGAATGTGATTCAAAAAGATTGGTTAGGCGAATGCGAGCGCGCCAGGAAGGATCCTGACGCGTTCTGGGCTGAGTATGCTGGCCGATTTTCATGGTCAAAGCCGTGGAGCAAGGTGCTGGAGTGGGACGGCGTGCACCATAAATGGTTTACCGGCGCCAAAACCAACATCACGATTAATGCGCTCGACCGGCACGCAAACTCGGACCGGCGCAATCGTGCCGCATTCATTTGGCTGGGCGAAGATAGCAGCGAGCGCATCGTTACCTATGGGCAACTCTACCGCATGGTTTGCCGCTTTGCGAACGGACTGAAGTCGCTGGGAGTGGCGAAGGGCGACCGCGTAATTATTTACATGCCGCTGACGATTGAAGGCGCGCTCGCAATGCTGGCCTGCGCTCGTCTTGGCGCGATTCATTCTGTGGTATATGCGGGATTGGGACATACCGCATTGCGAGATCGAATTACTGACGCCCAGGCGAAGATTGTGATCGCGGGAGATGTCGGTTTCCGGCGTGGCAAGACGGTCGCGCTTAAAGCCATCGTCGATGAAGCGGGGGACGGTTTGGAGTTCGTGGAGAAAGTGGTGATTTACTCGCGCAGCGGCGCCGAACTTATCGCACCGCGTGAAATTGATTTCAACGAACTGCTTAAGTTTCCTCCAATCTGTCCGGCGACGGAGATGGATGCGGAAGACCCGCTATTCCTGCTTTACACCTCTGGTTCTACTGGCAAGCCAAAGGGCGTGGTGCACGTGCATGGCGGTTACATGGTGGGCACGACCTACCATTTGGAGAATTTCTACGATGTGGGCGAGCGTGATATTTTCTGGTGCACTTCCGACATCGGCTGGGTTGTGGGGCATTCGTATATCGTGTACGCGCCACTGTGCGCGGGCGTGACGACGCTGTTCCGCGAAGGAGCAATCGATTATCCGAATCCAGGAGTCGCATGGGAAATCGTGGAGCGCTATGGCGTAACCAAGATGTTCACCGCGCCTACAGCGCTAAGAATGTTTATGCGTTACGGCGAGAGTTATCCGGCGGCGCATGATTTGACCAGCTTGCGGTTGATCGCGTGCGCGGGCGAGCCGCTGAATCCTGAAGCCTGGCGATGGGCGCAGACGCATCTCGCGGGCGATGGCAATTGGGGTTATGTCACCGACAACTGGTGGCAGACGGAATTGGGCGGACCAACGCTGGGCACGCCGCCTTCAATGGCAATGCGTCCGGGAAAAGTCGGCGTCGCGGTGCCGGGAGCGGAAGCCGATGTGCTGGATGAGAACGGAAACTCAGCGCCGGCCGGTGTTGGAGGACGGCTGGTGCTGAAGCGTCCCTTCCCTCACATGCTGCGCACGGTGTGGGGCGACGCGGCGCGCTACGAGCGCGATTGGCAGGTTATCCCCGGGTGCTACGTAACCGGCGACGTCGCGATGAAAGACAAAGATGGATACATCGCGGTGCTCGGGCGTTACGATGACGTACTGAATGTGGCGGGGCACCGCATCGGGACGGCGGAAGTGGAGAGCGCGCTGGTGTCGCATCCGGCGGTGGCGGAGGCGGCGGCAATTGGCGTACCCGATCCGATGAAGGGCGAGACCATTAAAGTGTTCGTGCAGGTTCGTGGCGATCACGTGGCATCTGAGGCACTGGCAGCGGCACTGATTGAACATGTGCGGAGAGAACTGGGGCCGATTGCGACGCCTTCTTCGCTTGAGTTTGTGGCATCGTTGCCCAAGACGCGATCGGGGAAGATTCTGCGGCGGTTTCTGAAGGCGAAAGAAGCCGGGGTAGACGCGGGAGATGTTTCTACGATGGAGGGTTGACCCGGGCCTCGATAAATGTTCAACGCTGTTCCCGCATCCGTTATCCTAGTACCGTACTCATATGCCAACCCCGAAATCCAAGACTTCCAGCGGCGCATCCGCCGTAATCAGCCCCTCTGCGAACAACGGCTCCAACCCCGAACGCGAAGCCGTCTTCAACGCCTTCCGCCAGTGGGGATACCTCGAAGGCGACCTCGACCCCCTCGGCTTCCTCCGTCCGCGTCCTACCCCTGAATTGCAGATTAATAGCGAATACGCCCGAGAAGCCCGTGCCATTTATTCCTCGACCATCGGAGTCGAGATTAATCACATCTACGCCCCCGAACGCCGCCGCTGGATCTACGAGCGCATGGAGTCGCCGTCACAGGGTTTCGAGGTTACAGAAAAAGACCAGCAGCGCATTCTCGAACTGCTCATACGCGCAGACGTATTCGAGCAAGTCATGCAGCAGCGTTATCTCGGCAGCAAGCGTTTTTCGCTCGAAGGCGTCACCGCGCTAATTCCTCTCGTCGACGAACTTCTCGACACCGGTTCGCGCCTCGGCGCCGCCGAACTTGTCATGGGCATGAGTCACCGCGGACGCCTCAACGTCATGGCCCACGTGGCCAAGCGCCCGACCGAAGAAATCTTTGCCGGATTCGAAGACGTCGATCCGCGCAGTGTCCTCGGCTCCGGCGACGTGAAGTATCACATGGGGGCGACCGGCGAGTACGTTACCCGCAGCGGCAACAAAGTTCACATCCACCTGGTTTCGAATCCCAGTCACCTCGAAGCCGTCGATCCCGTCACCGTCGGCCGCACCCGAGCCAAACAAGACCGCACTGGCGAAGGCGGACGCGAAAAATATCTCCCCCTGCTCGTTCACGGCGACGCTGCATTCGCCGGACAAGGCATACTCGCCGAAACCATGAACTACGCCGACCTTCCCGGCTACACCGTCGGCGGCACCATTCACGTCGTCGTCAACAATCTCCTGGGATTCACCACCAGCTACGTCGAAGAGCACTCCACTCGCTTCGCCGCCTGCATCGCCCGCCGCCAGTCGATTCCCATCTTCCACGTCAACGGAGAGGACGTCGATGCCGTAGTCCGCGTCGCCCGCCTCGCTACCGAATATCGCTATCAATTCGGCACCGATGTCGTCATCGATTTAATCGGTTACCGCCGCCACGGCCACAGCGAAGTCGACGATCCCACCGTCACCCAACCGCTGCTCTACAAGAAAATTAAAGAGCATCCCCCGCTGTGGGAAATCTACGCCGACGACATCGGTGCCACCGACGCCGCTGCGCAAGCCGCCGCCATTAAAGCAGAATTCGAATCCGCCCAGAAGAACGCCGGCAAGGTCACCAAGAAGCCTTTGATGCGTGAGCTGCCGAAGTATTGGGATCAGTATTACGGCGGCCTGCACAAGCCCGAATACGAAGTAGAAACCGGACTCTCGACGGAAGATTTAGCTGAGTTCACCAATCACCTCAGCTTTTATCCCGAAGGCTTCCACATCCATCCCAAAGTAAAAAAACTTCTCGAGCAGCGCGCCGAAATGGGAGCAGGGAATCGTCCCGTCGATTACGGCATGGCCGAAGCCCTCGCCTTCGCCAGTCTGGTGAAATCCGGCATTCCGGTTCGCCTCTCCGGTCAGGATTCCCGCCGCGGCACCTTCAACCAGCGCCACTCCGTTCTCGTCGACATAGAAAACGAGAACGAATACGTCCCGCTGGAAAACATCGCGCCCGGCCAGGCTCGCTGCGAAATTCACAATTCAACCTTGTCGGAACCCGGCGTGCTGGGGTTCGAATACGGCTACAGCCGCGACTATCCCGAGGCGCTCGTTCTCTGGGAGGCCCAGTTCGGCGATTTCGTCAACGTCGCTCAGGCCATCATCGATCAATTCATCTCCGCTGGCGAGGCTAAATGGAACCTGCTCTCCGGCCTCGTCCTGCTTCTTCCGCACGGCTACGAAGGCCAGGGACCGGAACACTCCAGTGCCCGCATCGAGCGCTTCCTGCAACTCGCTGCGAAACACAATATCCAGATCGCGCAGCCTTCCAACGCGGCTCAATATTTTCATCTGCTCCGCCGCCAGGCTCTGCGCCACTGGCGCAAACCGCTGATAGTCTTCACTCCGAAAAGCATGCTGCGCCACCCCGACGCGTCATCGCCCATCGTAGATTTCACGAACAAGAATTTTCAGAATGTAATTCCGGACACAGAAATCGGAGAAGCCGATCGCATCCTGGTCTGCACCGGCAAGATCGGCCACGAACTCAAAGCCGAGCGCAAGAAAAGAAAAGACACCAGCACCGCCATCGTGTTCGTCGAACAGCTCTACCCGTTCCCGGAGCAGGAACTCATCGCCGAATTCGCCCGTCACGGCGAGACCGGCGACATCGTCTGGGTGCAAGAAGAGCCCGCCAACATGGGAGCCCTCTTCAACATGCTCCCCCGCCTCGAGCGCATCGCCGGCGAACGCCACGTTATGTCAGTCAAACGCAGCTCCAGCGCCAGCCCCGCCACCGGCAGCTCCAAAGCCCACGAGGTCGAACAAAAAACCCTCCTGACGCTAGCCTTTACCACCAAGGGATAGCCGCGGATCACGCGGCTCGTGTGGGGACGGCCGCCCTCGGCCGTCCAGCCGAGCGAAGCTCGGCGCCCTCATGCGGCGCGGGTGCCCCGGCCGGCGTTGCCTCTGACATCCTTTGGGGGTACACGTTTGGGAAGGGCACGAGTTTTCAGAGGCTGTGGAAAGACTCGAGATTCGTATCAGGGTATGCCTTCAGGCATACCGTACGTGTCGCGTTATCAATTGCCCCTTCAGGCGCCGACCCTCGGCAGCGCTCACGTTTCAAAACGGTTGGCAGCGTTTGTAGTGAATCGAATTAACGATGTCAAGTGCCTCGTCAATAATCTTTTCCAACGCCGGGTTATTCTCGGGTAGGGGATCCTCGGCAACCGGAAGGCGCTCCGGCGAGTCTGCCTGAAATGTAAGTGTATAAGCCTTCTCGGCGCAACCATCTCCGTCCGGACCGAAAAAGTACCCACCATAAGCTTCCCTGAAATACCCTCCAAACCAGCGATGTTCGCCCTGGTATTTCTTAGTCTCATCCTTCCCAGTCCAATACCCGAGATCTTTTCGGATTGCGCAGTTCTCCCGCACCTTGTTGTCGCCGCTATCGATTGTTAGATTGACGAATACGAGGTAGCGGCTGGCAGGCTGTGCATACTCCTTCAAATACAAGCTGCAGTTCCAAGCATCGTCAAGCCCCTGCCAATTCATGTCGAATGCTTCAATAAACCTTCCACCGACGATGCCGCTAGCGCGCCCAGCGTGGTAACCCAAACTTAACCTGTACGCATCCTTCTCCAAAATTAAAGTTCCAAGTTCTCTTGCGGAATCGGCGCTCCTGCCTTCCGGGTTGGTCGCAATATGCCACCCGGTCGGAATTTTCACCTCAATCTCTCGGTCCTCAAAGACTGCCTCGTTATGTGATTGCCTGGCATGCTTCGTTTCCTGAGCCCGAATGCAAGGCGGGATCCACAACACGATGGTCGCACCGACCATTACGGATAGGAGAATTCTCGACAAACTTGAATCTGACATCTGGGGTTCCTCGCAACGTGCCAGTGCAGGTGGAAGACCAATAGCAGTCGCAGAAAACAAAGGCTTCCCGACCAACCGCTTGTGGCGAGGGAGACACGTATGTGCGGATGGATATACACTTTACCTCGCCCGCTCCGTCACCGCCTTCCCCCCACTTCCCGGCAACCCCGCCTTCTTTCCGCCAACACTCTCCCCAGCCAGCAACTCCTCCAAACCCGCATACGCATAAATCGTAGGCACATGATTCTGCATCAGTCCCCCCGTATCCGCCGTCGGACCGTAATTGCTGTGCACATCCCGGCCCAGCATGCGCAGCATCGCCATCAACTGCCCCCGATGATGTGAAGTATGCGTCATCCTTCGCGTCATCACCCACGCCCGCGATCGCTGCACATCGAAAAACTTCGTATCCCCTTCCCACCAGCCATCATCTTCTTCCTGCAACACCACCAGCCTCTTCCCGCTGTCCTCCGCATACCTCTTCATAAACTCCAGTCGTACTTCCTGCTTGGGCAGCGGAGGCGCGCCCACATCAATCCCCAACATATTGCGGAACCACAAATCTTCGCTCACGCACTGATGCACCATCTGCTCCAGCACGCTGCGCCCCCGCGCGTCGTACTCCTGCGGTCGCACGAGAAGATCTTTATCTCTGAACTCGCTCCACACGCTCACCACCTTCACCCGCTCAGTGGCATACGTCTCAACCAGGAATGCGTATCTCATAACCGAAAATGTTACCCTAACAAGCTGCTATATCGCTCGGCCGCCGCATGCGTTGGCTTTTGAATGGCGCAGCGAATTTGTTCTGGATGGCGGAGCGAATTTGTTTTGGGTGGAGCAGTGAATTTGGTTTTGGGTGGCGCAGCGCTTCCAGCGCTGCGATAAGCGTATGCCCTGGCTCGGGGCTTTAGCCTCTGAGGTACTTGGCCGCTGGGCAACAGACTGCTAATTTTCGAATTGAACTCCATGTCTCTTCCTGGGTATACACTCCCTTTCGAATCAGCAGAGCGTTCACCGCGTAAACGGTAGCCTTGAATCCCTCGTCCCGTGACGCGGCCGCGAGCGCCTCTTCAAACGACGTGGTGCTTTTGTCCCCAAACAGTTCGCAGTGAGAAACTCCATCAAGCCATTCTGGTCGTTCGCCATTCAATGACAAATCAACCCTGCCCCCGTTCCAATTGTTAAAATCCCATGAAAAGCGCGGTCCGCACCGCATTCTCCCCACTCGGTACTAGGTACCAGCAACTCCCTTCGCTACAATAAAACCGTGAAGCCCACCATCTTCGTTGTCGAAGACGATCCCGATATCTCCCGCCTCGTCCGCCACCACCTGGAGAATGACGGCTTCTCCGTCCGCGTCTACGCCGTCGGCTCCAACGTGATCGCCGACGCCGAACGCCAGCGCCCGGCCCTCTTCGTTCTCGACATCATGGTTCCCGGCAAAGACGGACTCGAACTCTGCCGCACCATTCGCCAGACTCCCAGCCTCGCCGCCGTTCCCGTCATTTTCCTGACCGCAAAAAGCAGCGAGTCCGATCGTGTTCTCGGTCTCGAACTTGGCGCCGACGACTATATCGCGAAACCCTTCAGCCCGCGCGAACTCGTGGCCCGGGTCAAAGCCGTGCTGCGCCGCTTCGAGCGCCCCCTTCCCGCCACTCCCTTCACCGTCGGAGAAATTGCCATCGACCCCGCCGCCATGATCCTCACGGTTCGAGGGCAAGCCGTTCCCACCACCGCCACCGAATTTCGCCTGCTGGATTACTTCGCCCGCCACCTCGGCCGCGTTTTTTCCCGCGATCATCTTCTCGACTCCGTCTGGCGCGACACTTCCTACGTCACCCCGCGTTCCGTCGACGTCTACGTCCGCCGCATCCGCGAAAAAATCGAACCCGACCCGGAGAACCCGCGCTATCTTAAGACGGTGCGCGGCGCCGGTTACCGCTTCGAGGCTCCCAAGTGAGCGTCCCCCGACTGCGCGATCCAAAGTGATCGATCCAAAGTGAGAGGGAAGTGACAAATCGAATCTTTTTCAAGCTGATGGCCGCTTTCCTGGTCGTCATCATTGTGGCTGCCCTGATTTTCGACGTCATGATCGGCGGCGCCTGGCAAGCCTCGCTGCGCGCCGAGATCGAACGCAATCTCATTCAGAAAGCCCAACTCCTCGCACACCGCGTCGAAACCGATCGTGGTCACTCGCTCGCCGACATCGCCGCCCAGGAAGGTCAATCCGCCGGCGCTCGCGTCACCATCATCGACCCCACCGGCAAAGTTCTCGCCGATTCCGAAGCGAATCCCGCTAGCATGGAGAACCATTCCGCCCGTCCCGAGTTCATCGCCGCTCTCGCCGGAAAAACAGGCAGCAGTGAGCGCCGCAGCGCCACCATCGGCATTCCTTTTCTTTACATCGCCGTCCCGGTTTCCGGCGGCGCGGTTCGCCTCGCCTATCCACTTTCCGATGTGGAGGCTGTCAGCGCGCAGGTTCACCGCAGGTTAGAGATGGCTTCCGCCCTCGCGTTTCTCTTTGCCCTGATAGTCGCCGCCGTCGCCGCGAACTGGAGCGCTCGCCGCCTCGAACGCATCGTCGATGTCGCCGCCCGCATCGCCGAAGGCGATCTTCAGGCCCGCATCAAGGAAGCTTCGCAGGACGAAATCGGCCGCGTCGCGAGCGCCATCGATAAGACTGCCCGCCAGGTCGAACAGAGTTTCTCTGCCGTCCGCTCCAGCCAGCGTCAGCTCGAAACTCTGCTCAACAGCATGCAGGACGCCGTCATCGCCGTCAGCGCCGACGGCCTTGTGCAATGGGCGAACCAGCCCATGAACCGGCTGATTCCTCAGGGTGCGCGCCTGCAGCAGCCCGTGGTCGAGACCATTCGTGATCCCGACTTCCTCGCGACCGTGAAAGAAGCCAGCGTAACTCGTGAAGTCAAAACCGCCCGTGCCACTTCCATCGCCTCCGGTCGCATCTTCGACGTCACCGCCGCTCCGCTGCCCGATGGCGGAGCCGTCGCCGTCCTCCGCGATCTCACTGAAACCGAACGCGTCGAAAAAACCCGTCGCGACTTCATCGCCAACGTCTCTCACGAACTCCGCACTCCGCTCACTTCCATCCAGGGCTACGCGGAAACTTTGCTCGACAGCACTCCTGAAAATACTGGTCCCGCTCGTGAGTTTCTCGAAATCATCCGCAAAAATTCTTCCCGCATGTCCCGTCTCACCGAGGATCTGCTCACCCTCGCGCGCGTCGAATCGGGCGAAACCCGTTTCGATGTCGAACCGGTCCCCGCCGCCGAACTTCTCCATGACGCCGAAGAAAGTTTCCGCGAAATCGCCCGCAACCACGGCATCGAACTCGAGATAAAAGATTTGCCCGCACATCACACGCAATCCCAGAATTCTTCCTCGCAACACTCGCGGACAAATAATCTGCCCCCCGTCCTCGCCGATCGCGAAGCCATCCACCAGGTTTTCTCCAACCTCATCGACAATGCCCTCAAGTACGGAGCCTCTGGCGGCCGAATCGTCCTCGGTGCCCGCGCCGTCCCGAACGCCGTAGAATTCTCTGTTCAGGATTTCGGCGCCGGCATCGCCTCTGAGCATCTTCCCCGCCTCTTCGAGCGCTTCTATCGCGTCGACAAAGCCCGTTCCCGCGAATCCGGAGGCACCGGCCTTGGTCTCGCCATCGCCAAACACATCATGCTCGCCCACGGCGGCTCCATTCGCGCCGAAAGCGAACTAGCCCACGGCTCCGCCTTCCTCTTCACCCTCCCCACCGCCGACTAGCCGAATGAAATCACACGGCGCAAGTGAAGGGTTCGGGCGCCGGCCCATGTGGTGACGGCCGCCTCGGCCGTCCAAGCCTGGGCGAAGCCCGGCGCCCATATTCCGGCCTCGCTGATCCCCCAGCGTTGTGATTTTGAAAGGTCTCGGCTCTGGGGAAGGACACGAGTTTCAGAGTCTGCCGAAAAATTCGAGATTCGTATCAGGGGATGCCTTCAGGCATCCCCTAACCGCCGCGTTATCATTGCGCCTTCAGGCGCCGCTAACCCGTTGGCGATAGGCCCGCGCTTCAGCGCCTGAGGTGCGCTTTCCGTGCCCCGAATGTGCCGCCCCCGGTGTAAAATCTCCTCTAACCCACATGAAACGTCTCGCTGTCCTATTTCTGTTGCTCGCCTCAACCTTCGCTTGGACGCTGCCCGCCGCCGCCCAGCGCGAAAACCGCAGCATCGGAGAAAATGGCCAGGAGGCCCGCAAAGCCGCCAAGCACCAGCAAAAAGTCGTCAAGAAGAATGCCAAAAGGCAGCGCAAAGCCATGAAGAAATATCAGAAGGCCCAACGCAAATCCGCCAAGCAGCAGCGTCGTCGCAAGTAGCTCTCCTCCACATTAAGAACCGAAAACAAAAATTCATCTCGCCTTAACCCATTCCCTAAAAATGAGTCCTATTCTTGCCCCATTGACGATCCCCTTATGAATGCGGCAAAATCAGAGCCAATCGCTTCGCCAACTTCCCTCACGCCACAGGGAGACCTCATGGGCACTGCTCGCGTCGAAAGCGTTCCCTCCGAACCCGCCCACCAGCACATCGTTCGCCGCACCGTCGAAGCCTGCCGCGTCGCCAAAGACGCCGCCGGCGCCGCCGCTGAAGGTATTGCTACCGGCTCCACTTCTTTGCTGAATTCCTTGCGCCAGCGCGAGCGCGAACTCGATGCCCTCGACGTGGAAATCGACAGCGCCGTCACCTCCGTCATCACCGAAGTCGAGCCCACTCAGGCTCGCGAACTTCTCGCCTGCATGAAGTTCATGATCAGCCTCGAGCGCATCGGCGACCTGCTCCTCAGCTTCGCCAACAGCGCTCAAGCCGCCGCCGGACGCATCGATTCCGATGACACCCGCGACCTCACCCGCATGGCTACCGTCCTCGAAAAAATGCTCGCCGATGTCGGCGTCGCCTTCTCCAATCACGAGGTCGGCAAGGCCATCGACGTCCTCCGCGCCGACTCCGAAGTCGATCGCCTTCGCAATCTGATTTTTCTTCGCCACATCGAAAACCCGGAAAACATTTCCCATCAGGCCAGCCTGCAAGTCATCTTTATGACCCAATCTCTCGAGCGCGCCGGCGATCACGCCAAAAACCTCGCCGAAGAAGTCTGCCACTTCGTCAGCGGACACACCGTCCGCCACGTCCTCAAAACCTACGACAAGCCCATTGAGCAGATGTTCATCGACTACCTCCTCCGCCGCGACCAGCAGTAGCTCGCGGGGGCCGGACACTCCTGTCCGGCCTTGTCGATCATCCAATCGCTGGTCTCGAAGCGACCCCACTAAAGATCTCCCACCGTTCCGCCGATATACCTCCTGTTCGTCTCCATAAATGCCTGATCTTCAAAGCCATTCACTGACGAACGCTCAGAAAGGTCAACGTGATCCAAATCAAGCTTCTATCGGTCATGTTCGTCGTAGCCATTCTCACCTCCTGCGGCGGCACCGGCGGTT
>Ga0209422_1000012_pt1 | contig 55237 bp, 45 predicted proteins | sample BlaSpr_A8_OM2_M3_FD_187983 | JGI IMG/M metagenome (GOLD analysis project Ga0209422, IMG submission 187983) | Forest soil microbial communities from Thunder Bay, Ontario, Canada - Black Spruce, Ontario site 2_A8_OM2_M3 (SPAdes) (version 2) | ecosystem: Environmental > Terrestrial > Soil > Boreal... | reverse complement strand
ACCTGTTGCGCGGCAGCCAGCACGAGAAAACGGGCGCCTCCCCGAAAAATCAGGGGAGCGATCGCTTGACGCAGATCACGAGTCCCCAAGGCGGCGACTAGGCACACTTGAGGAAGCACAAGGCTGTTGCAAAGGGCTGATTCTTCAAATATCACTCGTAGCTTTTCACGGTTCTCCGGAAGCCTTCTTCTAGTCCGGTCGTCGGCGCCCATCCCATCGATTTTATTTTCGAGAGGTCGAAGTGACCCCCGGATGTCGGACTTACGAGGTAAGGATCGTCAGGATGCCGCTCCTGTCGAACCACTCCACACTTGCGTTCGGGGAACAGCCGGCACAACAGTTCGGCTAGTTCTAGAATGGAGATCTCCGAATCGCTTCCCACGTTATAAGCCTCGCCGCTGTTTCCGCGTAACAAGACTGTGAAGATACCTTGGATTGTGTCTGCGAGATAACAGAAAGGGCGCCGCGCGCTCCCGTTGCTTTTCATGACGATGTCTCGACCCGCAACCACATCGGCAACGAAATCGGAGAATACGCGGCCATCGCTCAGATCCATTCGCGGTCCATAAGTATGAGATAGGCGGACGATTTTTGCTGGGATCCCAAATTGAGAATGCCAGCAGGCGCAGAGCGTTTCGCCTCCCCGCTTTCCCTCTGCGTAGCATGATCGAACGTCGACCGGGTCGACGGATCCAAATGACGTTTCGCTCACCGGAATTGCCGGATCGTCGATCCGGCCGTAAACCTCTCCGCTGCTGAAGAACAATAAACCCTCGCTCTGCGCATCTCTTGCCGTCTCCAGCATTCGCCAAGTCCCCATAATATTTGCTGCAAAGGTACCGACCGGATCGGTGCTGTAAAACTTCGGGCTGGCCTGGCTCGCCGCATGAATGATGAAATCAACGGCGACTGGTCCGGCGTATGCGTCTTGCACATTCTGTACAACCATGGTGAGGTCCGGGCGGCCGGTAAGATGACCTAGCCTACGCGTCGCCCTCTCCATATTTCTAACCAGAGCGACCACGCGAATGCCGGCGCCCGCAGACTCGTTGAGGTAAAGGAGTGTCTCCAGCACATAAGATGGAACGAATCCGTTGGCGCCGGATATCAAAATGGTCTTTCCGAACAACCTTTCCCAGGGTAGGCGGCAAGAGACGATTTTCCTTAGATCGTCTTCAATAATCGGGTGTCTCAAGGTCGACAAAGATCCCTCCTTCAATGGCGGCTACAAGATATAGCGGATGAGAATTCGACCGCGAGTTCCGCGCTCGATCCAAGCCGCTGACTTAGTCCGAGCAGGACGCTATGTTCAGCTTTATGTTCAGCTTTATGTTCAGCTTTATGTTCAGTTTTGGTGACGAGCCAGCCAGCGGTTTGAGTGACGCCTTGCTGTGAGGACGCTTCCGAGATCTGATTTACCAGGTCTTCCAAGGCGCTCGTCCGCCCGCCCAAAGTTCTTCCAGCCTTTGTTTGTCTCGCAATGTGTCCATCGGCTGCCAGAAGCCGCGATGGAAATATGCCTGGACTTGCTGTTTCAAAGTGAGGTTCTGCATTGCTTCGCCTTCGAACATCGAGGAATCATCGTGGATCTCATTGAAGACCGCCGGCGAGAGAACAAAGAATCCTCCGTTGATCCATCCTCCTTCGCCTTTTGGCTTTTCCTGGAAGGCGGAAATGGTGGTCCCGTCAATGCCCAATCCGCCGAATCGAGCAGGTGGTTGCACGGCTGTCACAGTCACACTGCGGCCGTGCCCCCTGTGGAAGACGATGGCTGCCGAAATGTCGACGTCGCTTACACCATCCCCGTAGGTCATGCAAAAGTACTCCTCACCCTCCAGATAGTGCGCCACTTTCTTGAGCCGTCCTCCCGTGCCCGCATTATCTCCGGTATCGACCAGAGTTACGCGCCATGGCTCTGCGACGCTCTGATGCACCTTCATGCTGTTCTCTTTCATATCGAAAGTGACGTCCGACATGTGCAGAAAATAGTTGGCGAAGTACTCCTTGATCAGATACCCCTTATATCCACAACAAACGATGAAGTCGTTGATTCCGTGGTGCGAATACATCTTGAGAATGTGCCATAGGATCGGTCGCCCGCCAATTTCAACCATCGGTTTTGGGCGTATGACCGTTTCTTCACTAAGCCGTGTCCCGAACCCGCCCGCCAATATGACTGCTTTCATTCTCTTCCTCTGCTGGTCCCAAGTCTTGCGCTTCGTAGGCCGGGACCTTTTTATTTCTGGGACATAGCCATAAGTCCATCCATACAGTACACGGGCGTGTGCCCAATTGTGTATGCTTACTTTGCAGCTTCGACGGAGATCAGTGGCAGAGCTTCGGCAATGAGTTCTGACGTGGTCGGGAATGCGGCGTAATATCCTGGGAGCGGGCATGTCACTTGCTTTTGATCCATCTTCGGTTTTTGATGAAGCCATTCAAGACCATCTCGCGGTACTGATTCGCTGCGCGACCAGCAATCACGGCTGCAAGGGAGAGCCGAGGAAATGACCCGCACAATTCTTGCCGAGGAAAAAATACTCTGGTGCGGAAATGGAGGTAGCGCCGCCGATTCTCAGCACTTTGCTGCGGAGTTGATGGGTCGATTCCGGCGCGAGCGCCGCGCTTCCCTCAATTGCGCTAACTACCGACACATCCATCTTGGCTGCCGTTGGGAACGATTACGGGTACGAAAGGGTATTCCATTTCCAGCGCCAAGTGGAAGCACTCTGCAACAAGGGCGACGTTCCGGTAGGCATTTCAACTTCCGGCCCAAGCAAGAACGTCTATGCCGCCCTCCAAACCGCGCGGCAGATCGGCGCATTCGCCGTTGCATTCACCGGACAGGGCGGGCGGGAAAATAGCCACCATCACTGATGGGTCGCACTTCGCATCCCTTCGGAAGATACGGCTCGCATTCAGGAGGGTCATCTGTTCTGCGGGCACATTCTCTGCGGCTGGGTGGAGCGATCCGTTTGCGAACGGCAGCCGGAGATGGCGAAGGGTGTCGTTCGCTAGTTGCATGTGTTAACTTGATTGACCTTACTTCAGAGGTCTGGGCGATCGAGACATCAACAGATATATAATCACTTGCGACGGTGTCCCGCAATGCTGTAAGCGACCCCGTCAAGCGCAGCACCTAAAGGAGTTTTCCCATGAGCACTGTCCGGATTGGCGACCGGCTGATCGGAGAGGATCAACCGTGCTTCATCGTCGCGGAAATCGGCATTAACCACAACGGAGATGTTGATCTTGCCAAGAGACTTATCAGCGTAGCCTTGGCTGCCGGCTGCGACGCGATTAAGTTCCAGAAACGGACGGTTGATGTCGTTTACACGCCGGAGGAGCTGGCCAAGCCCCGCGAGAATCCTTTTGGCCCTACGAATGGAGACCTAAAGTACGGCCTCGAATTCGAGCAGGAGGAGTACGAAGAAATCGACGCTTTCTGCAAATCGGTCAAGATGCTCTGGTTCGCCTCTCCCTGGGACGAGGCCTCCGTGGATTTCCTGGAACGTTTTCACACTCCGGTTTACAAAATCGCTTCCGCATCGCTTACCGACGATCGACTGCTGCGGCACATTCGTGCGACAGAAAAACCGATTATTCTCTCTACCGGCATGAGTACCTACGAGGAGATTGACCACGCAGTGCAAGTTCTGGGCAAAGAAGATCTTGTACTGCTGCATACTACAAGCACGTACCCGGCGACGTACGACGAGTTGAATCTACGCGCAATACCGACTATGGCTGAACGTTATAGCGTACCCGTCGGCTACTCCGGACATGAGACCGGGATTCCGACCAGCGTGTGCGCGGCTGCACTTGGAGCCTGCTGTGTGGAGCGTCACATCACGATGGATCGCGCGATGTGGGGCTCTGATCACGCGGCCTCCCTGGAGCCAAACGGCATCTCGCGGCTGGTACGCGATATCCGTCTGTGGGAGCAGTCAAAAGGCGACGGTATCAAGCGCGTTTACGAGCGCGAGGTTCCCATCATTAAGAAACTCCGGCGCGTGGGCGCCACGGTCTAACTGCATGGTGCCGGAAAACTCCGCAGCGATCGGCCTGGAGACGATCCGGGCAGTGGCCATCGATGTCGACGGCGTACTCAGTGACGGCGGCCTTTGGTGGGGACCTGCTGGTGAAGAGTGGAAGCGCTTTTGCTTCGCCGATATCATGGGCGTTTCTTTGGCGCGCCGAGCGGGACTGGTCCTGGCCTTAATCTCAGGCGAAAACAGCCCACTCGTAGATCGCTACGCCGAAAAGATGCTTATTCGTCATGTGGTCAAGGGATGCCGCGATAAAGCCGCGGCGCTCCGGGAATTCGCCGCTTCCGCCGGGGTGAAACTCACAGAAATCTGCTTCATGGGCGACGACGTTAACGATCTGCCGGCAATGGCAATTGCGGGGTTATCAGCCGCTCCAGCAAATGCAGCGTCGGCGGTATTGGCGCAGGCGAACTTTATTGCCAAGGCTCCCGGGGGCAATGGGGCGGTGCGCGAATTGATGGACGCGTTGCTAGCCGCCCGGGGCCTCACCGCTCAGGAAGTCTTCGCCAGGGATTGAAGCCTTCGCCGTTCCATGGCCTTTCCCGAATCCATTTACGATTGAAACCAATGAAGCTCTCCGATTACGTAGTCCGCTTTGTCGCAGACCAGGGGGTAAAGCACGTTTTCCTGGTCACCGGGGGCGGCGCAATGCACCTGAATGCCTCTCTTGCAAGCGAGAAGCGGTTGACGCCGGTTTGTAATCTGCATGAGCAGGCCAGCGCGATCGCAGCGGAGAATTACTCCAAGGCAACGAACAATCTGGGCGTCTGCATGGTTACAACTGGCCCGGGCAGCACCAATACCGTTACTGGCGTGGCGGGAGCGTGGTTGGACTCCACGCCGACCCTATTCATATCCGGGCAGGTCAAGCGGCCTGATCGCGCATTCGACAACGAAAACAAGCCTCTCGGAATGCGACAGGTTGGGGTTCAGGAGGTAGACATTGTCTCAATCGTCAATCCCGTCACCAAATACGCGGTAACTGTGCTTGACCCAAACGAAATCCGCTATCACCTCGAGAAAGCTGTCTATTTGGCTCGGACTGGGCGTCCAGGTCCCGTGTGGATCGATATTCCCCTCGATGTGCAAGCATCTCCGATAGATGACCTGGCCGCTCTTCGGCAATTCGCTCCGGAGGAGCTTGCCGCAGTCGATTCCACCCGACTAACAACGGCAGATCTTAAGGAAAAGGCTGTTGCGATCGTGGCCGAACTGAACCAAGCCGAACGGCCTATCGTTCTGATCGGTAATGGCGTTCGCCTGTCGCGCGCGGAGGCAGAGATGCAAGAGCTCGTCCGCCTTTTGGACATCCCGGTGGAAGTCACTTGGCTGGCCATTGACCTCGTACCCGACGACGATCCGCTTTACGTCGGTCGGCCCGGCACCATCGCACAACGCGGAGCTAACTTCGCCATTCAGAATTGCGACTTCCTCCTTTCCATCGGCTGCCGCCTCGATCGCATCGTCACCGGTTACGCGCCTGAAGGCTTCGCCCGAGCTGCCTGCAAGGTCATGGTCGACATCGATCCCTCCGAATTGAATAAGATGCATGGCACAATTCGCTATCCAATCTGCGCAGACGCCGGCGACTTCATGCGAGCCATGCTGGCTCAGGCCCCTGGCATCCATAGGAAGGATCGCACCGCATGGAAACAACGTTGTGCCGACTGGCGGAAGCGTTATCCGTTAGTCCTTCCCGAACACAAATTGCCGGAAGGAAGGGTCAGTGTATACAACTTCGCTGAGGTGATGTCAGGCATTCTCAAAGAGGGCGATTTCTGTATCTCAGGCAGTTCGGGTACCGGTATTGAGCTTTTTCTGCTGGCGTTCCGGACCAAATGCAAGCAGCGCATCTTTCATACCACGGCCCTTGGGGCGATGGGATTTGGTATTCCCGCGTCCATCGGAGCAGGCCTCGTGGGAGTTGCGCAAGGTGCCAAGCGCAACATCATTTGCGTGGACGGAGATGGCGGATTTCAATTCAACATCCAGGAACTGGAAACCATTAAGCGCCTGCAACTACCGATAAAGTTCTTCGTTCTTAACAATCAGGGCTATGGTTCAATTCGCGCATCCCAGACTGCCTTCTTCGGTGCTTGTATGATTGGCTGTGATCCCGCCACTGGCCAGACCCTTCCGGACGTTCGGCGAGTCGCTGAGGCCTATGGCATTGCCACTGATGTAATAACCACGCAGCGCAATCTCGAAGATGAGATTCGCCGGGTTCTGGCGACACCCGGTCCAGTGGTTTGCGACGTTCACATCGTGCTCGATGAGATTCGTCAGCCGCGCCTTTCGTCTATGCAGCTCCCCGACGGCTCCTTCGTCTCGAAGCCGCTGGAAGATCTTTGGCCTTTTCTCGACCGGGAAGAATTCAAGGCCAACATGCTGGTCGAAACTATTGGAGAGTAAGAGCAGACCTATGCCCTTTTTCGCTGTTATGCAGGGCCGTCTCGTTCCTCCTGAAGGTGGCCGCTTTCAATCTTTTCCATGCGCACGCTGGCGCGATGAGTTCGCACTCGCGGCGCAGGCTCGCCTTAGCGGCATCGAATGGATTTTCGATTTGTGTGGCGAAGACGTAAACCCGTTGATCAGCGATACAGGCATCGCGGAAATGCTCGCTCTTTCTCAACAGACCGGCATTGCGGTACGCTCGCTCTGCGCCGATTATTTCATGGACAAGCCATTCCTGCGAACTACTCAATCCGAGCGGAGGCAATTGATCCAGAAAATGGAGTGGCTGCTTTCGCGTTGCAAGCTTCTAGGCATTGGCCGGATCGTAATTCCATTCGTGGACAATTCTCGCATCGAAGGCCCCGACGAAGAAGCCCAGGCGATCTCGATTTTGCGAACTATTCTGCCGGCCGCGGAAGTCAACGGAGTGGAGCTTCACGTCGAAACGTCGCTCGGTCCTCAGGCGTTTGCCGCTCTTTTGGAGCAGTGTCCTCACCCCTCTGTCCGCGTGAACTACGATTCCGGCAATAGCGCATCACTTGGCTACAGCGTCAGTGAAGAGTTCGCTGCTTACGGGCATCGTATCGGCAGCGTCCACATCAAGGATCGAAAACTCGGCGGGGGCACCGTTCCGCTGGGAACAGGAGCTGCCGATCTTCCCAGCCTCTTCCGTGGATTGGCTGCGCTCAATTACAGCGGAGATTATGTATTGCAGATCGCACGTTCGGACTCTGGTCAGGAACCGCCCTGGATCGCTCGGAACCTTTCCTGGGTCACTGACCAGGTTCAAATGGCAAGAGGGCTGGCACCATGAAGGTTCTGATGATCGGATTGGGAGGAATTGGCCAGCGCCACACACGCAATCTACAGGCACTATTAAGCAATGGTGTCGAAATCATGGCTTATCGCGTTCGACGCCAGATGCACGTTGTCACTCCTGCGATGGGGGCTGATACTAACCGTAACGTAGAGAATGAGTACGCCATCAGGACCTTTTCAGATCTTGAAGAAGCTCTGGCGCAAAAGCCCGATGTCGCCTTCATATGCAATCCGAGCAGCCTGCATATTCCTGTAAGTTTGGCCTGCGTTCAAGCCAATTGCGATGTCTTCGTCGAAAAGCCTCTCTCCGACTCAACGCGAGGAGTCGATGAGCTTCTACGCTCCGCGGATGAACACAAAGTCATCGCCATGGTCGGTTATCAATTACGCTTTCATCCGTGTCTCCGCGCATTAGCCGAGACAGTGAAGAGCGGAATTCTCGGCACTCTGTTGGCAGTCCGAGCGACAGTTGGTGAATATCTTCCCCATTGGCATCCTTACGAGGATTACCGCCACATGTATGCGGCCCGCGCGGATCTGGGTGGTGGGGTGGTGCTTTCGCAGATTCACGAATTCGACTACCTTTACTCCCTTTTCGGAGTTCCCAGCCGCATCTATGCGCTCGGAGGACATTGGAGCGACCTGGAGATCGACGTAGAGGACACGGCCAGTATGCTGATGGAATGCAGCTTTGCCAAACGTCCGCTTCCCGTTCAGCTACATCAAGACTTTCTCCAATCACCTCCCTCTAGGCAGTGCGAGGTAATCGGAGACCGTGGCCGCGTCGTCATGGATCTGCATGCGCTGACCGTGAGTGTCTTTACCCGAGGGAACACAACGCCCGAGGTCCGGAACTTCTCCGGCTTCGAGCGAAATCAGCTATTTATGGATCAGTTGAGTCACTTTTTGGAGTGTGTGAAATCGCGGACAAAACCGGTCGTCGATCTCCACGACGGATTACAGAGCTTGCGTATGGCACTGGCAGCCAAAAAATCGATAGAAGCTCACGAACCGATAGAGCTGTCATCGATGCGATAGCGGAGGATGCGCTGGATGTCGAAAGCTGAATCAGGTCGTGTACAGCAACTCTTTAACCTTGGCGGCCGCGTAGCCGTCGTCACCGGGGGAGCTGGGCTGTTGGGCTACCATCATGGAGCGATCCTCGCGGACGCCGGCGCCCATGTGGTGCTGCTCGATCTGCCCGCCACTGGACCCGCTAGCCGTGCTGCACAACTCGCCGCCGCTCATGGCGTCGAATGTCTCGGATTGACAACGGATGTCACAAACGAAGCTTCGATCTCGGAAGCCAGCAGCCGAATCCTGGCGAAGTTCGGACGGATCGATATTCTGATCAACAACGCCGCTAACAATCCCAAAGTGGAGGATGCTAAAGGGCTGGCATGGTCGCGACTTGAGAATCTGCCTCTCGACGTTTGGGATGCTGATATTCGAGTCGGATTGACGGGAGCGTTCCTGTGTAGTCGGATTTTTGGAGCGGAAATGGCCAAGCGCAAGGCGGGCGTCATCGTCAACGTGGCGTCTGATCTTGCGATTATCGCACCGGACCAAAGGCTGTATCGCGTCGAGAACCTGCCGGAAGATCAGCAACCGGTAAAGCCTGTTACGTATTCTGTTGTTAAATCGGCGCTGCTCGGTCTCACACGCTACCTTGCGACTTACTGGAGCGGGGCGAACATTCGGGTGAATGCCATTTCTCCTGGCGGAGTGCTAAACGGCCAACCAGAGGTGTTCTTGAGCCGGCTGAAACACCTCATTCCAATGGGACGAATGGCCGAACGTGACGAGTATCAGGGCGCAATTCTATTTCTTTGTTCTGACGCTTCCTCATACATGACGGGCGCAAACTTGGTGATCGATGGCGGACGCACCTGTTGGTAGGCGAGCATCGTACCCTCTGGAGGAGAGATTCTGTGAGTAAAATGTCGATGGATTTTTATCATGAACTCGAGACACTCCTAGCCGAAGCCGCCGAAGGCGCGCGAGAACGTGAAGGTGCCGCCACTGCGGCGTTAGGTGATCTAAGTGCTGGGGGAATTGTTCTGTTCGGTGCAGGTAATCTTGGGCAGCGTACATTGACCGGTTTGCGCATGCTTGGAATTGAACCTTTGTGTTTCATCGATAACAACAAGTCGCTATGGGGCAAGGATCGGAACGGAATCCCTGTATTAAGCCCTGACGAAGGAGTGGCGCTTTATGGGAATCGAGCTACGTTTGTCGTCACCATTTGGCGCGCGGGTGGCAGCGACCGGATGGCGGCGCGGGTGGGACAGTTGCGTCTGCTCGGATGCAAGACTGTGGTGCCATTCCTTCCCTTGTATTGGAAATATTCTGAGTCACTTCTGCCCCACTACATGCACGATCTCCCCCACCGCGTGCATGCTCAGGCCGACCGAGTCCGTCAGGCGTTCCGCTTGATGGCGGATGATGCATCGCGTCGGGAATACCTCGCTCAAATGCGTTTCCGTTTGCTGGGAGATTTCGCTTCACTTCCAGCTCCCGCGCAGGGAGATGCCTATTTTAGGGAGGAACTGTTCAGTCTCCGCAGGGATGAGATGCTGGTCGATTGTGGCGCCTTTGACGGGGACACTCTAGATCTCTTTCTCAAAAAGACTGCACATTCGTTCGGAGGCGCCGTAGCCTTTGAGCCCGATCCCGAGAATTATGCCAAACTCGTCGCGAGAATCGATTCCATGCCTTCTAAGACGCGCGAACGCGTCGCAGCGCACCAGGCTGCAACTGGAGAAACGAACACACGCGTATTGATGGACGTAGGAAAGGGAGTGGCCTCAAAGATCGGCACTGGCGGCTGCGAGGTCGACTGCGTCTCACTGGATTCCATGCTGCGCGACGTGCCCGTCAGTTTCATAAAAATGGATATCGAGGGATCAGAGCTCGAGACACTTGCCGGTGCACGAGAATTGATCCGGAAGAACACTCCGATTTTGGCTATTTGTGCTTATCATAAGCAAAGCGATCTTTGGAACATCCCTCTTTTCATCCATGACTTAAGTCCGGATTATTCTTTCCATCTGCGGCCGCATGACCTCGAAGGTTGGGATGTCGTCTGCTATGCGATCCCTGCCAGTCGCCGCTTCCTACAAACGTTATAATCCTGGAAGTTTCATACCGAATCGCGCTGACGGAGGAGATTGGGTGAGCGAATGCAGGAACTGTGGCAGGAGCCAACTAAAAGACCTTGGACTGATCGGCAAAGTCCACCCTTTCTTTCTCAAGCGAGCATTGGGTATAGAGCTCCGCGCTCCCCGGTCCCCGAATGCCCTGAAGCAAAAGATTCGCGATCTTGTCGCTATTCCCGTGTCGCTCTTTTCCCGGGTAATATCTCAGTCTGCGTTTGTGGAGATGCAAGTTTGCAATCATTGTTCCTTCATCCAGACTATGCTGCCCTTTCATGATGACGACATCTTGCGCCTGTATGCCGATTATCGATCGCCCGCTTATCATCAACAACGCATCCAGTACGAGCCCGAGTATGCGGCGATTGCTGCAGCCGTTGGATACGATCCAGTTGAGGTCCGTACCCGAACCGCGGCGCTCACCGCATTCCTGCGCAAGGAACTGAGTACATCTGATCCCGTCACGGTATTAGATTATGGAGGGTCTGACGGGAGGTTCATTCCCGATATTCCGGGGTCGAAGTTTGTCTATGAGATTTCAAACATCGATCCGATTCCCGGCGTTGCCCGCATTAAATCGGAGTCGGAACTCGGGACATATTCCCTCGTCCTGCTTGCACATGTTACGGAACATGTACCGCATCCATTGGACCTGGTTCGGAAGCTCAGTAAATACGTCGAACCGGGCGGGCATCTCTACATTGAGACCCCGCAGGAAATATCAGATCAGCAACGCGACGAGTTGCGGAGTGTCGCCACTAGCTTTGATATCGGAATCCACGAGCATATCAACAACTATTGCCTCCCCGCTGTCGGTGCCCTCCTCGAAGCCGCAGGCTTTAGCATTGTGGCGATAGAGAGTGCGTCCGTGGATCTTGGTTGGGCAAAGTCGACACATCTTCGCGCGCTCGGGCGCAAGGCGCTCGCGGTTTAGTCGGATGTGCTCGACACCGGAGTCTCCCTCTAGAGGTCGAAACCGTCAGCTTCTGTCTGGCGCAGCAGGACGGCGAGCTTGCCCCAGCGCGGGTAGCGCAGCCGTAAGGCGAGAACGCGATCGGCCAGCGGGGACGACCAGGTGGGCTGGCGGCGATGATGACGGCGGTGGGAACGCTCTTTCAGGGTGGTCCAGGTTCTGCGGATCGTAGCGGCGCTGCCAGCGGTAAAAAGTCTGGCGGCTGATCCCGAAATGGCGGCAGGTGCGGGCACCTTCTTGCTCCGACGATAAAAATCCATCCAGGCCAGGACGAGTCCGGGCCTCCCGGCTCAACTCTTTCCCCGTGCGCGCACGGGGAAGTTTCCCATCACGAATTTGCATTTCGACACTCTATCCGAGTGTTACTGTCTTACCGGGTTGCGATGAATATAGCGCAGCTTCTCAGCGCGCTTGTGTTGAACTCAATCGCGAACTCCGCCAGTGGGAGAAAATCTACTACACCGTGCGTCCCCACCAGTCGCTCGGCTACTTAACCCCGCAGCAGTTCCTGCTGCCGGCCTCATCTCAACGAAAGCAATGAAAAGTGTCACCTATCTACTGGACGAGTACAAACGATTGACAAGAATTAGCACCTGGTGCAAACTTGTGGCCTTTAGCGCCCTGCTCAGACTGGACTCGACACCGTTTCTCCTCAAATTCTGAGCGGATTGCGCGATGTTCTGCGCTGGTCATTTGCGAGAAGGCAGTCGGAAATGTCACCTCGGCAACAGCCATCGTCGAGAAGACATGCGGATGAGGTTTATGCAGACCTCGCCGGGGAACCCCATCCTGCGCTGACAATTTCGGCCGAGCAGATTTTTCCTGTAAAACAACTGCACGAGAGCAAGAATCTTTCCCTCCGCAAACAGTGGTGGCGGGCCCCGTTGAGAACTCGGCAATCGTTTGTTATGCAAGCAGATTTTTAAAAAGGAGAAGCAAATGTCCAAGTATATGGTTGCACTGGCAGTAGCTGTAGTAGTCGCGCTCGGCATTCTGACCCTTAACGCCAAGGCACCCGTTTCCCTAGCCGGGTCCTGGCAGGTCGACGCACGCCATTCCGATGCGCAACTTATCACCGACGGAACGACGGATTACGGCAAGACAAAAATCGACGTAACTTTAGGCTTCGCCCGGGTCGTGGGAGCATTGAAAATCGACGACGGTGACCCCACAAAGTCCAGTGTCGATTTGCACATCTATCCCGCCATGTCCATGGGGGAGCCGATCGAAGAGGACGGCAAGTTCAAGAGCCGATGGATGGCGAACCGGGCCAACAACACGATGCTGTGCTTCCACTCGAAGAATGTCGTCCGGACTTCCGGGGGTCGGCTACAAACCACGGGCGATCTGATTCTGGTTCGCGTGGACCGCAACGTGGAGATTCCGGCCCCGAGCGAATCATATAGCGGCCCGGTCTATGGGCCGCCAATCACCCACCGTACTTCCCACCAAGCCACTCTGGTATTCGATAGCCCGGCTAATGGGAGCGCTCAGAAAGACGGAGGAATCGAGGCCTCGGCAACTACGAAGGTGTTTCGCGAAGATTTTCCGCAGTTGTTGAAAGCCGTACTCAACACCACCTGGCCTCCACTGGTCCAAGATGAAAACTGTAAAGTGCCTGCAGCCAGTGAAGCCTATAGCGGCGCCAAGTGTACGGGAACATACCTGCAAGGGCCCAGTCTTCCCGAAGACCCTGGTATGCACATCGGAGAGGACTACCCGGGCCCGTCGAATTTCAACGCTGAAGTGGGAGAACGTCTGAACCTCATCATCCATATGCATCTGACGCCGGGTACCGGACCAGCAATGACAGCCAGAAACTAGCCAGTCTCCGCAGGGAGGAGGTCGCCGTGCCTTCATTTACGCCGAGGGTTGCGGTGTCACGGCAGGCCCATTGCATGTGGGTCCCGTGCATCGCACTGGCGGTTTTTGTGATGCTCGCATTATTTGAATTTCATTTGCTTGCCCATGCCGACGGAAAGGAACGTTCCATGAAGTACCCTACTTTTTATCGCACGATACAGGTAGATGGGCTGTCCATCTTCTACCGAGAGGCCGGCCGGAATGACGCTCCGACCCTTTTACTGCTGCACGGGCTGCCATCTTCGTCGCGGATGTTCGAGCCGCTCTTTGCGCGGCTTTCCGACCGCTATCACCTGGTCGCACCAGATTACCCAGGCTTCGGGCACAGCGATTGGCCCGACTCGAAAAAATTCGCTTACACGTTCGATCACTATGCCGAGATCATGAATCATTTCACCGAAGCGCTCGGCCTCCCTCGCTACACGCTTTACATGCAGGACTACGGTGGACCCGTGGGCTTTCGCATGGCCTTGGTTCACCCCGATCGTATCGAGGCCCTCATTGTTCAGGACGCCGTCGCACACAACGAAGGCCTGGGAGCGAACTGGAAGACGCGGCGAGCTTTTTGGGCCGATCGGGCGGCCAACGAAAGCGCGCTGCGCACAAATCTGCTGTCGCTGCCGACGACGCGGACGCGCCACATCGGAAACGATCCGAACGTGGATCGCTATGCCCCCGATCTCTGGGCTGATGAATTTTATTTTCTCAACCAGCCAGGCCAAGCCGAGATTCAAAGCGACTTGTTCTACGACTATCGGACCAATGTTGACGCTTATCCAAAATGGCAAGCATGGATGCGCGAGCAGCAGCCGCGCCTGATGGTGATCTGGGGCAAGTATGACCTGTCGTTCGATCCCGGCGAACCGGAACGCTATCGCAAAGACGTTCCCAAGGCTGAAGTTCACGTTCTCGATGCCGGTCACTTCGCATTGGACACCGCAGCCGATGAGATTGCCGCATTGGTCCGAGACTTTGTCGGTTCTTTAAGCGAGGAGTTGCACGGGCGGCGCGCGAGCTGAACTCGCTGTGCGATCGACGGCCGACCGATTCAATCATCAACTCATGATGCACATGAGCCCACCAACTTTGGGCTAAGGCCTCGTCTTGGCGATTTCGGGCAAAGTCTCCTGTTCTTTTTCTTTTTTCGGCTGGCCTCCGAGGTGGTATTCGGTCAGGCCGTCGCGAAGGAAGTTGAAGGCATCTTCGGGAGTGTCGACGAATTTAAAGAGGTTTAAGTCTTCGGGAGCAACGGTGCCGGCTTCGACGAAGGCCTGGAAGTTCATGATGCGATGCCAATATTCGCTGCCGTAAATGATCACCAGAATTTTTTTGGCGAGCTTGTCGGTCTGAGCGAGCGTGAGAATCTCGAAGAGTTCATCGATGGTTCCGAAGCCGCCGGGAAAAATTACTAGCGCTTTGGCGAGGTAGGCGAACCAGAACTTGCGCATGAAAAAATAGTGAAACTCAAAGTTGAGCGCGGGAGTGATGTACGGATTCGGGTTTTGCTCGAAGGGAAGATTGATGTTAAGGCCAATGTTCTTGCCTCCCGCTTCGTAAGCACCAAGGTTCGCGGCTTCCATGATGCCCGGGCCTCCGCCGGTGGTAACGACAAAGCGGTGACGGCGGGCGGGGATTTGAATCGACCACTTGGTGAGAAGGTGAGCTAGGCGGCGAGCATCTTCATAATAACGAGCCATCTCGACGGCAGCGAGAGCGCGCTTCATCTCCTTCTCCTGTTGCGGCAGAGGCAGTTTCGCCGCGTTCTTCTCCACCGCCGCAAGATTCTTCTGGGCAGCGGCGGCTCCTTCGAACCGGGCCGAACCGAAAAATACGACTGTGTCCTGAATCTGCTCGCGGCGAAAACGCGAGAGAGGTTCCTGATATTCAGCCAGGATGCGCAGAATGCGTCCGTCGGGACTGTTGATGAATTGTGGATTCTCGTAGGCCAAAGGAGCAGGTTTGAGTTTGTCGATCATCTAGAGACTCACGTTCTAAAAGATAAAATTCTGAGATGCAAAGTTCCTGCATCAGGCGCTGCGAAATTCAAGGAAGCGCTTGATCACGGCCGGGCGAAAAGCTCGGCATCACTGATGTTCGTGGTAGTGGAGGGCTTCCCAGAAGCCGATCCATATATCGAGCAATCCCAGGCCGCTGCACACGCCGCGAAAAAAACCGGTGGAGATCACGGGGCGAAGCCAGGGATACGAGAGCAGCAGATAATTGTCGGTCCATTCAGGAGTCCAGGGCAGGATCACGAGCAGGACACCGGCAATAGCGCTGATGAGCACGAACAGGAAAACTGATGTGCGGTGCAACCAGAGCTGCAAGGGCTGCTGCACCGGACCGGGCGGAGAGTCGAGGAGCGTAGTGGTGGTTTCGGTCGGCACGGGCGCGGCGGGGCCATCTTCCAGCGGCACTTTCGGATCCTGGGTCACTGGGCGCTCCGTTGCGGCGCACAGCCGCCTGCCGGTAAAGGCGCTAACACATATGCCGGTAAGAACCAAGGCCCCTCACTTCGCTCGGGAGGAGAAGTATGTTTTGGGAGCAATGTTTGAGGGACGAGACCCATCGGGCTATTTTACGACTTCAGGGCCTTGATGCGCTCGGCCACGTCGCGATAATCGATGTTACGGCCGTAAACTTCCATGAAGTTCTTGAGGGCGGCGGGTTTATCACCGGCAGCCTCGTAGGCGGAGGCTACTTCATAATGCAGAGCGGTACGCGTTTCTTCGTCGATCGCGGGTACACTGAGAGCTTTCTGGTACCAGCGAATGGCTGCCTCGGGAACGCCCTTATCGAGAAAACATTGGGCCAGCCAAGTGTAGGTTTGCATGACCTGCGGAAAAGGGTGTCCGCGATCGACAGCCTGACAGGTCTTTTGCAATTCGCCGATCGCTTCATCGAGGAGACCCATTTCGCGGAAGGCGATACCAAGGTTGTAGTGGGTTTCAGGATCTTCTTCAGTGGTCGCGGCGCCAGCTTCGAGATCGTGTTTGAGTTCGCCAAACATTTCCGCGAGATCGACGCCCGCATCGTCACCGAAGGCGGAAGACTTCCCACCCGTGCCGCGAATCGCCGGAGCGGCTTGAGGCTTCGGCGGGGGTAGAGGAGTCGGCGCCCGGTGTGAGATTGCCGGCGCGCCGGAAGAGGCGGCCGCGGCTGCGGCGTTGTTGACGACCGGAGCGTTTACTGGAGAAGCGGGCGCAGGAGTCGTCGGCCAGTGCTGCGCTGGAGTAGCCGCAACCGGAGCTGCAATCTGTGTTGCAGGATGCGTCTGAGAGGACGGTTCCGGTTCGGCGACAGGGGCACCCTTGAGGAAGTCATCTCCCAGCGAGGCTTCCAAATCTGCGACGAACTCTCCCATGGGCTCTGGCTGCGACACGCCGAAAGTAGTTGGAGCGGAGTTCCCGATGGGTTCAAGTTCGGGCTGTGCAGGTTTGTGCGTCACCGTCGAGGCGTGCTCGACCCCAGGCTTGGGTTCGTGCGGAACCGCCCCCGGCAGAAAAGTTTCGCCGAGTGAAGATTCGAGATCGGAAACGAATTCCTGCAGCACGGCCGGAGCCTGGGCCACAGGCGTTGCGGCGGCCGGGTGCTGGACTGGAGTGGGGGGAGTTGCGTGGGCTTCCGCCACGGCGGCGGCTTCGACAGGCCTTGCTTCGACCTTAGCTTCTTTGGCGGAAGGAATCTGTTCAACGGGGGTTTCCGCCACTGGCTCGTCGATCGTGAATTCGGAAATAGCTTCTACTGCCTCGACCGTGGATGTTTCCTCGGGTGCGGAAGCAGTGTGCGACGCAGTTTCGATTTCGGCGCGAAGAGCTTTCAGCGTGGCTTCGTCGCTGGTAAAAGACTGAATTTTCGCGAACGCGGCAGACGCCTGCTCGGGCATGCCGTGCTCGAGGTAGAAACGAAATTCTTCGATAGCTTCGGCAGTCTTCTCCGGATCATGTTTTGCAACCGGAATGTCATGGTCACCCACGACATCACTTACCTCGGCTTCCACGGCCCCAGCGGGCGGAGCCTCGGTTTCGATCGTGATCGAGTCATCCCACTCGGAGGAGAGGTCGATTTCAGCGGCGGCAGAAACTTCGCTGACGGCTGGGACTTGATCGCGCGTGTGGCCCTGATCGGCGACTACAGCAAATTCCGACTCTTCCGCAGGTTGAGGGGGAGCGGAGGGCCACGGAGCTGAATCAGCCGCGGGAACTTCTGCTGACGCGGATTTCGCAGTGGAGGCTGCGTGTGAGCGGACTGAATCAGCGGCGGCGTGTGATTGCGACCGGCCATGGTAACGGTCGGCGAGTTCGCCGTAACGCGTTGCCTCTTCGGGATATCCCGCATCGGAGTAAAGCGTCTGCAGGGTGCGGCAGCAGGCGGCAGCTTCAGCGAAACGGCCTGCTCGGGTATGCAGAGCTGCCAGACGCTGATTCAGACGAAGATCGTTGGGAGCCTGTGGCAGGGCCGCCATCAGCGGGCCCAGAGCCTTAGCCGGCATGTTGTACGAAATAAAAAGCTCGGCATCGGTGAGCGCAGAGCGCACAGCCAGTGCAACCGCATCCGAGTAATGCTGATGGATGGAAGGAGCAGTACCCTCGAGTTCGTCGACGATAATGGCCGCTTCTTCTGCAGAAATAGATGTTTCGTCCGAGTCTCCACCGATCTGGCTAACCACCTGCTGGTAATTATCCATGTGCAAGGGGTTGCCAGGTTCCATGGTGCTGAGTTTCTGGTACAGATCGCGCGCGCGCGACAGCTCTCCAGACTGCACCGATGCGTGGGCCAGTAGTTCGATCACTTCGCCCAGATGGGTGGTCTCGCCAGCTTTCTCGAATAAGGTGAGAAGCTTCTGCAAAGAAGCTGGATTCTCGCGCACGTGTCCAATGATGGCGTGAAGATTTTTTAAAACCTTGGCGGAATCTTCGGAGAGCAGACGGTCTGCATGCTGGCCATAGACCTGAAGCGCATTCTCGTACTGTCCCGCTTGCATCAGAGCATCGGCAAAGGTGGAAATGCCACTGAGGTCGTTGTGGACCGATTGGAGTTTGTTGGCCAGAGTTCCGGCGTCAGAGAGACGGCCAGTCGCCAGATAAGCCTTCAGAAGATCGCGCAATCCTTCAGGATTGGAATCGAGGTCGGTGATTTTCTGCAACGATTCAATCGCGGCATCGGCATCGCCAGACTCCAGCAGATTGCGCGCTTGCATGAGCAGTGCATGACTGTTGCCAGGGTCGAGCGTAAGCATGCGCTGCAGAACTTCTTCGGCGCCGCCTAGCGAGCCTTTGGAACGCAAAGTTTCGGCGGCGGCGGAGAAGATCTGCCAGGCATCATTTTTCTTGCCCAGGCGCACATAGACTTCCGCCAGGCGCACGCGCATGGTCGTATTTTCCGGATCCATTTCCAGAATCTTCTGGAAAATGCGAACCGCGTTATCCAGTTCACCCGACTTCAGAAATTCTTCAGCGACGTGCAGGTATTGGGCTCGGGCGTCATTGAACAGTCCCTGCTGCGTGTACAATTCGGCCAGTTTCAGCACGCTCTCAAGGGAAGGCTTGAGCTTGCTGATTTTTTTGTACATGGCGATGGCTTTGACCGTGAACCCCTGGTTGGCATACGCATCGCCCACGCTCTTGAAACATTCGGTGGCTTTGTCGACCTGGCCCAGGCGGGAGTAGAGATCGCCGACGGTATTGGTGACGGTAAGGTCCTTGGGATCAGCTTTGAGAACTTTTTCGTACTCAGCGATGGCATTCTGCATCTTGCCCTGCTGCACATACTTCTCCGCAGCGCTGAGTACCTTTTGTTTGTTGAACCCGAAACCGAACGCCATATAGGTACGAACTCCAGAACCCCGGTGTGAACCGAAACTTTTGCACCCAAAAACTTACCAAGCGAAAGCTGGTGACGGCCCGTGGGAGTTCGGGAACGTCACGTGGCCAAACTCCTCTTGAGCGATGGCCGGTCGGACAAAGGCAATTGTACGGCTGGAGGAGTGGAATCGGGTGGTTACCAAGGGTTACCAAAAGGGAGTGTACGAACGGATTACCTTAGGAATCAGGGTGGCGCCGACGCTCTCTGCCTGTAAAACCGGTGGATTCGCGCAGAACAAGGATGAGGTAGCGCTAGTATGAAGGGTGTATTTGGAAGTAAACGGCAAAAGTGTACTCTTCCGGTGCGGAATTGTGGGAAATCTGCAGATGAAGGACTCGCGATCATGACTTGGATTCGAACCGTACCGATGTCAGAGGCTGATGAGAAGTTGCGCCAGGCGTTGGAGGGGCAGAAGGCCTTTTATCCGAAGGAGTATGCCGAGCCGGTGCATCCGGACGATGCGGGCGGGGCGTCGATTGTGGGAGCGCATACCTTGCTGCCGGAGGCGCTCTACCATTCGTTCGCCACGTTTGGGGCACTGATGTCGCCGGATCTGCCGTTAAGCCGGCGGCAGCATGAAATGATTACCACGATCGTCTCAGTGACCAACCGGTGCGTGTATTGAATCGAGTCGCACGCAGAGTTTCTGCGTAGAGTCACGCTGGATGCGAAGCTGGTAGAGGCGCTGGAGAAAAACTATACGAGCGCGCCAATTACGCCGCAGGAGCGCGTGATGGTGGATTATGTGGTCAAGCTAACCAAGGACGCGACCAAGTGCTCGAAGAGCGACATTGAGCGGCTGCGGGCGTCGGGCTTTGACGATCGCGGGATTCTGCAGATCACGATGATCGCGGCATGGTTCAATTCGATTAACCGCGTGGCGGATGCGCTAGGGGTGGGGAGGGAGTGAGTGGTAGGCTACGCGAGCATCAAGTGACATAGGTCCAGAACCCCTGACATCGCCGGTTGCTGGAATCTCCCACCGATTGTGCGATTGTTACCTTCTGTTACTAAACTTGTACGAGAGGCGATGCGCCCAATTATTTCCTGCCACCTCCTATCCTTCACTCCATGCCAGAATCATTAGCAGAATTCTTCCTCGCGAACTTCGAAGCGCATCGTGATGAGCGCGCTTACGGGCAGCGACGCGGCTACAGGATGGAATGGTTTACTTACGGGCAACTTTTGGAGATGGCGCTGGGCTTCGCTTGCGAACTGGAGGCGCGACAGATCAACAAGGGCGAGCGGGTGATGCTGTGGGGCGAAAACTGCGCTGAATGGGTTGCCGCGTACTTTGGATGTGTGCTGCGTGGGGTGATTGTAGTTCCGATGGATGATGGAGCATCGACGGATTTCGCCGCGCGGGTTGCGCGCGAGGTTGAGGCGCGGCTGTGGGTTGGTTCGCGGCGGCACGTGGAGAATCTGGGCTCTGAGTCTTACGTCGCGCTGGAAAAGCTATCGCAGATTGCCGGTGGGACGTCGGCGCTACAGTCGGATGTGGCGGTTGGACGCGACGACGTCCTGCAAATTGTTTTTACTTCCGGCACTACTGCAGAGCCCAAGGGTGTAGTGATCACGCACGGCAACGTGTTGGCCAACATCGCTCCGCTGGAGCGGGAGATGCAGCGGTATTTGAAATATGAGCGATCGGTGCATCCAGTGCGGTTTTTGAATTTGCTGCCGCTGAGCCATGTGTTCGGGCAATTTCTGGGAATGTTTCTGCCGCCGCTGTTGGGCGGGATTGTGATTTTTCAGGAAGAGATGAAGCCGTCGGAAATTGTGAACACGATCCGACGGGAGCGGGTGTCAGTGCTGGTAAGCGTGCCGAGAGTCTTGCAGTCGTTGAAGCAGAAGATTGAGCGCGATCTTGAAGAGCGTGGACAGGACGAAAAGTTTCGGCAGCGATTCAAGGAAGCTGAAGGGAAACATTTTCTGCACCGCTGGTGGATGTTTCGTGCGATTCGACGCAAGTTTGGCTGGAAGTTCTGGGCGTTCATTTGCGGCGGGGCAGCGCTGGATGCGGAGACCGAGCAGTTCTGGGACCGGCTGGGCTACGCGGCGATTCAAGGCTACGGGCTGACAGAGACGACGTCGCTGATCAGCGTGAATCATCCGTTCAAGTTGGGGAAAGGATCGATCGGTAAGGTGCTGGCCGGGCGGGAGGTGAAGCTGGCAGAGGATGGAGAGATCCTCATTCGCGGCGGCGGAGTGGCCGCGGGATATTGGAGTGGAGGGCGACGTGAAGAAATGATCGACAGGATTACGAATGGGCTTAGGGATAACGAAGGATGGTACCGCACAGGAGATGTTGGCGCACTGGATGAGGCTGGCAATCTGTATTTCAAGGGGCGCAAGAAAGAAGTGATCGTAACGCCAGCCGGGTTGAATATTTATCCTGAAGATTTGGAGGCGGCGTTGCGGCTGCAACCGGAAGTGAAAGATTGTGTTGTGGTAGGGATTGAGCGCGGGGGAAATGCGGAACCCTGCGCGGTGGTGATCGCGCGGGATGATACACGCATGGAAACGGTGGTGGAACGTGCCAACCAGTCGCTGGCGGAGTTCCAGAGAATGAGGATGTGGGTGCGGTGGCCGGAACGCGACTTCCCGCGTACTAGCACACAGAAGCCGAAGCGGAGTGTGATTGCGGAATTCGCGGTGGGACAAATTTCGCAGTCTGCTGGAAAAGAGCTGGCGGATCAGAGTCCTGTGGCGGAACTGATTCAGCGCATCACTGGACGCAACGTTAGCGATTCCAGCAAAGAGGCCTCGCTTGATTCCGATCTTGGCCTAAGCTCGCTGGATCGTGTCGAGCTCATCAGCGCGCTAGAGGATCGATACCAAGTCGATTTAAGCGAGACCCGCTTCAGCGCGGCGCGCACGGTCGGCGATGTTGAGAGAATGTTGAACGGTGAGGTGCGGCCGCGCGCGGAATATCACTATCCGCATTGGGTGATGAAATGGCCGGTGACATGCGTCTGCTGGCTGGCATATTACCTGTTGATGAGGCCGGCGATATTTCTGCTCGCCAGGCCTCGAATCGAAGGACGAGACAATTTGCGAGGATGCAGCGGGCCGCTGCTGGTGGTTTGCAATCATATTGCAGACGTTGATGTTGTGTTTGTACAAACGGCACTGCCTCAGAGGCTGCGGCATAAGATCGCTACGGCGACCGGCGGAGAAGCTCTGGAAGCGCTGCGCACGCCTGCCCTTGGGCGAATCTGGGTCGGTAAGCTCTACGACCGAATGCAGTGGCTGTTGGGGGTTTCTTTATTGAATTTGTTTCCGTTGCCCCGCGAGGCTGGCTTCCGCCAGAGCTTCGCTTATGCTGGAGAGGCGGTAGATCGCGGATACAGCGTGCTGGTTTTTCCTGAAGGGCGCCATACCGTGGATGGGAAACTGAATCCATTTCGCGCGGGGATTGGACTGCTGGCTAATAATCTACGCATCCCGGTGTTGCCCATGAAAATTGTGGGATTGTTCGAAGTGAAGCAAGCCGGCAAGAAATTTGCGGCTCCGGGAAAAGTACGCGTGCGCATCGGGAAACCGATGACATTCTCAAGTAATAGCGAACCCGCGCAAATTGCACGCGAACTGCAAAATGCAGTGGAGGCGCTGTAGGCGCGACTCGCTCCTCGATCTGTCAACTGTCCGGGCTACTCTTCGTCCATTCCCGCGTCTTCTTTGTGTGGGTTTGCGTCGATTTGCACTTCCGGCAAGTGCACTTCGTGAAGTGCGCGGTTTAGAGCGGGAAGGTCTTTCGTCTTGAGAGTATCCCATCGCTTCATTACGTCGGCTGCATCGCGGTCGACAGCGACAAATGCTTCAGACTGAGCCTTCGGTGGTTCGGCATCCACTTGCCACACCTGACCATACAATGTTGCGACTTGCCCGTCCACCCGGGTGAGTGTCACGGCATCGCCAGGCGCCGCTGCGCTAGGGGTTCCAAGCAATGCAGCGAGTTTGGCTTGGAAGGCTTGCACGGCGTCACGTGTCGGACCGGTAGCTTGTTCGTTTAGTTTTTGCAAAGAGTCGTGGATCGATCCAGCCTGCAGTACAGCCTTGGAGGTTTCGCTTAAGAGCGATGCGAGGCGCATTTCAAGCTGAAATTTCTTTTCCAGGCTGCTGGCGGAAATTTGTATGCGCGGGTCCATCTTCACGGTGAAGGGCGAGGTATAGCTTTTTCCGTTTGCGGTGAAGCGTGCTGTGTATACGCCGGGCAAGACCGTCGGCCCCAGCGGATAGCGAGGGGTGTCTCCCGCGATTGCGGCGATGGGGTATTCGTGGCGCGTGGCTTCAGGCGGCGGATAATGCAGATCCCAAATCCAACGGTGCATCCCGGCTTCGGAGGACAGGGCATGGAGCGGGCGCAGCCAGTAGAGAGGAATAAGTTGTTTCTTCAGTTCCGAATCTGTGACACTGGGTTTGTCGTCACTCGAAAAGCGGCGAACGAGTTGCCCGTGTGAATCGAGAATTTCAAGTGTGACTGGGGCCGAAGCGTTCTGAGGCAGATAGTAATCGATGATCGCGCCGTCGGGGGGATTGGGCGCGGCCGGTTCATCGGGAGGAAGCGGGGTATCCGTGTTGGCATCGCGTTGTACCCGATATGGCGCAGCCGGAGTAAACAAATGAGCGTCGGCAAAGGAACTACTCGCCTCTCGCAGCGGGGCAATATCATCCAGGACCCAGAACGCGCGGCCGTGAGTGGCGACGATGAGGTCGTTTTCGTGAATCCAAAGATCGCGCATGGATGTGTGCGGCAGATTCAATTGCAAAGATTGCCAGTGACTGCCGTCATCGAACGAGACCCACACTGCGTTCTCTGTTCCAGCAAATAGCAAGCCTTTGCGAACCGGATCTTCGCGAACTGTGTCCACGGGCCCGAATTCCGGAAGACCCGTTGTGATCAGCTTCCACGTCTTGCCGCCATCGTGAGTGCGGTAGATATAAGGATGGTTATCGTCAACGCGAAAGCGGCTTACGGAAGCGTAGGCGGTTTCGTCGTCAAAGTGTGACGCTGAGATCTGCGTGACCTTGCTCCAGGCGGTTAACTCTTTCGGCGTGATATCGCTCCAATTCTTGCCGCCGTCGCGAGTCAACCAAATAAGGCCGTCATCCGTGCCAGCCCAAAGCGTGTCAATTTTTTTTAAGGAAGGCGCGAGCGCATAGATAACGCCGCGCTGTTTGTCCGCGTTCTTCGGGACGAGCGCACCCACGCTGGTTGGAACTCCGGGATTTTCACGAGTCAGATCATTGCTGATAGTTTGCCAGGAATTGCCACCGTCCTTCGTCTTGAATAAAACGTTAGTGGCGAAATAGAGCGTGTGCGGATCGAGCGGCGAAAACATCAGTGGCTCGGTGCGGTCTGTGCGATATTTTGCGCTACGCAACGGAATTGGTGTGACGTTCTGCACTTCGCCAGTCGACCAGTGAAATTTAGAGACCTCACTCCGGCCGCCGCCGTAAATAACGTCAACGTCGAGCGGATCGGGCGCAACGTATCCATATTCGATCACGCCGACCGGATGCCAGTCGCGGAAGGTAATAGCACCGTCGTTGCCGCGGCTGGAGATGCAGACGGAGCCGCTCTCCTGCTGGCCTCCGCAAACTTTGTAGGGAAACGTGGGAGTAACGGCGACGTGGTACAGCTGCGCGGTGGGCTGGTTGTACCAGGAACTCCAAGTATCACCGCCATTCACCGTCACCAATGCGCCCTGGTCGCTGACGAGGAGAATAAGGTGCGGATCATTGGGATTGATCCAAAGATTCTGATAATCGTCGCCGCCGGGAGCACCGCGAAACCCAGACCAAGTTTTGCCGCCATCAGTTGAACGCATGGTTACGGTAGTGGCGCTGTAAACCACATCTGGATTTTTTGGATCCACCCTGGGTACGGCGAGGTCGCCGCCGCCAATGCGCCCTGAAGGGCGTGGATCGTCGGTTGTTTTTGACCAGCCTTCACCGCCGTCGTCCGAGCGGTAAAATGAGAGACTCCCCGAAGCGGTCGCAACTGTCGCGTAGAGGCGGCGCGTGTCGCTAGGAGCGATGGCGACGTAAATTTGTGCGAGATCTTTCGGCAGGCCATTGCTCAGCGACTTCCATGTGTTCCCGCCGTCGGTGGACTTAAACAATCCACCACTGGTGCCGTTCACCTCGTTGTTATCTTCCCAAGGACCCTCACGCACTTCCCACATCGAGGCGTAGATCACATCAGGATTTGAAGGATCAATTTCCACGTCAGAGGCGCCAGTGTTTTCGTTTTTGTAAACAGCTTTTTGCCACGTTTGGCCGCCGTCGCTGGAACGGAAGAGGCCGCGCTCTTCATTGGGGCCGTACGGATGGCCTAGCACGGCGGCAAATACCCGGTTGGGATCGCGGGGATCGATGGCAATAGCTGGAATTTGCTGGCCATCACGCAATCCGAGATGCGTCCAAGTTTTACCCGCGTCGGCCGATTTATAAATACCGTTGCCTACGGAGAGATCGGGGCGATGCAGGCCTTCTCCGCTGCCGGCAAAAATAATATTTGGATTTGATGGAGCCACCGCGATGGCGCCAATCGATTGCGTCGACTCATGATCGAAAATCGGCGTCCATGTGCGACCGTAATCGTCAGACTTCCACACTCCGCCATTGACCTGGGCCATATAAAAAACATTCGGCTGGCTTGGAACGCCGGCTGCTGCGCGAGTGCGGCCGCCACGAAACGGTCCTATCAAACGCCAGTGCAAATCTTGGTAAAGGCTTTCGGGAACTTGCTGTGCGATGCCCGATCCAATCAAGAAGAAAAGTGAAATGCGCGCAAGTAAGCGGAGGACTACTTTGGATGTGGTCAATTGGGCCCCCCTCAGACGCCAAAAACCAAACAAATCAGAATAACCTAAAACGGCAGTAACGAGGCCGGGGCGAAACTACATTTTCGACGGAATCAATGATTAGGCGATCTCAGCTAAGGTTTGCGCCAATCCCGGCGGTTTCGGAGACGGTGTTGCGCCTGACTGGCTGGCGACCCAGGCCCCGACGCGGTTGGCCATCTCATTAATTTGCGGGAGTGGAATGCCTCGAAGGTATCCATGAACCATGGCCGCCGTGAAAGCATCGCCGGCACCAATGGTATCTGCAACCTTTACCCTGACGCCCTGGTGGTCACTCAGTTGATCGGTAGTGATTAGCAGGCTGCCGGCATCGCCGCGAGTGACACAGATGAGCTTCAAACGATAGGCCGCCAACAAGCATCTGGCGTTGCTTTGCTCATCGCTATTATCGAAGCCAAGCAGATGCATAATCTTCGGCAGTTCTTCGTGGTTGAGTTTTACGACAGTCGCCAGCTTCATCGATTCTGCGACCACCTGCCGTGAATAAAAATTCTGACGAAGATTCACGTCGAAGATTCGGACTGCTTCCGGCCGAGTGGCCTGCAGGAAATTGCGGATGGTTGACTGACTCTGCGGCGAACGTTGAGCGAGTGATCCAAAGCAGACTGCGTCGGCTTGACCGGCTAATAGGCGCCATTCTTCCGTCCGCTCCAGAAAATCCCAGGCGACGGGCTGCAAGATCTCAAAACGCGGTTGGCCAGCATCGTCGATTTTAACGTCCACCGTTCCGGTAGGGTGCACGAGATCTTGCTGAACGAATTGTGCAGTCAAGCCAAGCCGCGTTAATTTATGTACCGCCTCAGCGCCGAGAGAATCATTTCCGATGCGGCTGGCGGGAATTCCTTTATCGCCGAGCAAATTTGTGATGTAGGCAAAGTTAGCGGGGGCTCCTCCGAGTTGTTTACCAGCAGGAAGCAGATCCCAGAGCAGCTCGCCCAATCCCACGACGATATATTTGTGCTCAGCCATATCATTACTTCGCGGGCTTCGCATTCACGGATTTTGAAGTCTCCGGAAATTGCACTGTGCGCACAACGCCTGCCCCTTCTTTTACATCGATCAGTTGATTGGCTTTTAAGTCTTTGAGCGTATCCATCTGCCCGCTGGGCCAACGGATTTCGAGCACGTCGACTTTATCAGCTTTTCCCAGGCCGAAATGAATTCGCAAATCGTTCTGCGAAATGTAACTGCCTCCGCTACGGACTTCATCGATCTGCTGATGAGGTTTCGTCTCACCCGGTGGATGAGTGGTGCAAATGAGGCGAGCGCCAATTCCGCTGCGGTTGGATTTAGTGCCGATGGTGCGGACCTTGATCCAATTGTTGCCAAGTTTGGAAGTGCAACGTAACAGCTGGGGGTAATCGTTGACGGCGTTTACGACGACGTCGATGTTGCCGTCGTTGTTAAAGTCGCCAAACGCACAACCGCGGGCGGGAGCGGGAGTGGAAATTCCAGGGCCCGCTTGAAACGAAACGTCGGCGAAGTGGCCATTGCGGAGGTTGCGATAGAGAAGTTTGCGCTGCGGATATCCAGCCTCAGTTTTTAGCTGCTCGACCTCGGGATAAACATGACCGTTGCAAATGAGAATGTCGGGCCAGCCGTCGTTATCGAAATCGAAAAATCCACATCCCCATCCGAGAAATTGCGTGTGCGCGCCGAGGCCAGCGGCGAAAGTAGCGTCCTCAAAATTGCCGCCCCCCAGGTTGTGATAGAGGGAAGGCGTGTCGCCGGCGAAGTTTGTTTTCACCAGGTCCAGATTGCCGTCGAGGTCATAGTCGGCCGCGGAAACGCCCATGCCAGCCTGCGGTTTGCCGTCGGGGCTCAGAGCGCAGCCAGCTTCCGTGGCGATATCTTCGAAGGTTCCGTTTTTCTTGTTGTGATAGAGGGCGCTGGCTGTGGAATCGTTGGCGACATAAATGTCGGGCCAGCCGTCGTTATCGAAGTCGGCAGTGAGAACGCCCAGGCCGTATGTACCGTTGGCGCGGAATATTCCCGCAGCTTCGGAAACATCCGTGAAACTGCCATCACCGTTATTGTGATAAAGAATATTCTTGCCGCCCTGCAGACCGGGCGGTCCGCAGGCAACCAGCACGCCTTTGTAGAGGCAAGGTCCGGATTCAGGGACGGGCGCGGTTGCGAGATCCATGTCGATGTAGTTGGCGACGAAGAGGTCGAGATGTCCGTCACGGTCGTAATCGACGAAGGCGCAACCGGTGTTCCAGCGCGTGCCTTTGCCCGCCACGCCGGCTTTCTGGCTGACATCGGTGAATGTTCCGTCTCCATTGTTGTGATAGAGAACGTTCTTTCCGTAATACGTGACGAAGAGATCTTCCCAGCCGTCGTTATCGTAGTCGCCAATGCAAACGCCTTGTCCCCAGCCGGAGTGCGCCACTCCGGCTTTTGCAGTTACATCGGTGAAAGTGCCATCGCGATTGTTGCGGAATAGATGCGAGATAGGTTCATTGCCCGCGGGAAAGCCTTCGAGGAGCGAGCCATTCACGATAAAAATGTCGAGCCAGCCGTCATTGTCGTAATCGTAAAAGGCGATTCCACAGCCGGTAGTCTCGAGCAGATACTTGTTCTTGTGCTCTCCGCCGAAAATAGTTTTCACGTTCAGGCCCGATTCGCGGGCGACATCCAGAAAACTCACACCCAGGTCCGAGGCCGGAACGGCGGGCTCTTTCGCATCGGCTTTCTGGACCGCGCGCGCAAAAGCGTGCGATGCCTGCGGGCGCACCAAACTTAAGACGCTTTCGAGCGACAAGACTAGCGCGGACCGGCTGAGAGACTTCAGAAATACGCGGCGTGATGGGAACAAGAGGTCGCTACCTTGGTGTTTCGGCTCGTGCTAGAATTCGCCCCTACTCCTTATATTCAGTGAACCCTATCTTTGCAAGCTCCGGCGGGCGGTTCAGGGGGACGGTTGAACAGCCTCCGACTTTGAACACCGTGAGATTAACGCAATGCTTGGCGAACTGCATCTGGCGTTTCCTGCTCTGCTTTGCTTTTTTGTTCGAGTTCGCGACGGCGCAGCAGTCACCTGGCCCAGATTTATCGCGCACGATGCGATCATGGGAATTCCTGCCCGTGGTTGGAATGCGGGCGGGACTGTTTGGCAATGAATCTGGAAGCTTGGAAGCCTGGGTTTATCCGCTGAAAATCTTGCGCAATTTTCATCTCACCTTTCACGTAGAAGGCCGGTCTTTACCCGCGGAGAGCCTGGCGCGAACCCTTACAGTTAAACCAGAATCGGCGACCCTGCTTTATGCCGGCGATTCGTTTCGCGTTAAGGAAACACTATTTGTGCCCGTGCACGAAGCTGGCGCGGTGATTATGCTGGAAGTAGAGACGGCGCAGCCGCTCGAAGTTGAGGCAGCTTTCGCAGGCGATTTTGCGCTGGAATGGCCGGCGGCTGTGGGCGGAACCTACACCCAGTGGGACGCCGCGCAGCGGGCGGTCGTATTCGGGGAGGAGACCAGGAAGTTTGCGGCGTTGGTTGGATCACCGACGGCGCATGACATCCACTTGGCGTACGAAACCAACTATTCATCTTCAGAGGAAAATTCGTTTCGTCTGGGCGTTACCGAGAAGGGACGCGAAACGAAAGTTCTCGTAATTGCGGCGTCGGTAGCGGGCCGCGAAGATGCACAGACGACATACGAACGCCTGACCTCGTCTTATCAGCAATTGCAGCAAGATTCCGCCGATTACTATCGCGAATATCTAGCGAGTACTCCTGGCCTTGATCTTCCTGATAAGACCTTGCAGCAGGCCTACGACTGGGCACGCATCAGCACGATTCAGGGACTGGTCACCAATCCATATCTGGGTACGGGATTGGTTGCGGGATACCGCACATCGGGAACCAGCCAGCGGCCTGGGTTTGCGTGGTTTTTTGGGCGCGACGCACTGTGGACGTCTTTTGCTCTGAATTCAGAAGGCGACTTCACCACGACTCGCACGGCATTAGAATTCATCGGCAAATACCAGCGCGAGGATGGAAAGATTCCGCACGAGATTGCGCAGGGAGCGAGTTTTGTTCCGTGGTTTAAAGATTATCCATACCCGTACGCTTCTGCAGATGCGACGCCGCTGTTCATCATTGCGACAGATGATTACGTGACGCAAAGCGGGGATGTCGAGTTCGCGCGCGCGAAGTGGGACAGAGTATGGAAAGCGTATCAATTCTTGCGGTCGACTTATGATGCGAAAGGTTTTGCCCAGAATGCCGGCATCGGACATGGATGGGTTGAAGGTGGTCCGTTGCTTCCGGTAAGAGTTGAGTTTTACCAGAGCAGCCTGGGCGTTGAGGCACTGCGATCATTGTCGCATTTAGCAGGTTTAGTAGGCAAAGACAATGTGAAGAGAGAATTTGCAGCGGAATTTGAAGGCCAGAAATTGGAGCTTGATCGCGCCTTTTGGATTCCAGAAGAGAATTCCTATGCATTCGCTCTGAATAAGAATGGTGAACGCGTGGATGAACCGAGTGTGCTTTCAACGGTACCCATGTGGTTTGAACTGCCCGAGGCGCGACACGCAGAAGAAATGATTACGCGACTGGCCGATGCGGATCAGGAAACCGATTGGGGAATGCGCATCATTTCCGCGCACTCCAAAGTCTACGATGGTTCGGGATATCACTTCGGATCGGTGTGGCCGCTATTCACGGGATGGGCGTCGGTAGGCGAGTACCGCTATCATCGCGAGCTTTCGGCGTATTCGAATTTGCGGGCCAATGCGCTTATGTATAACGATGGATCGCTCGGTCATTTCTCCGAAGTGCTTTCGGGCGATTACTATCAGGGATTCTCAACCAGTTCACCCCACCAGATATGGTCAGCGGCGATGGTGATCAGTCCGATTCTTCGTGGAATGTTTGGATTGCATACTGATGCGGAGAATCATCAGATAACATTATCGCCCCACGTGCCCGCGGATTGGACTCAGTTTGGAATTCGAAATGTTCATTTGGGTCCGATAAGCGTGGGTTTGCGTTATCAGAAGACGAATGGCAGCGTCACGCTTGAGGTCACCCGCAACGGAATCGGCGATTGCTGGATGGAATATTCGCCTGCCTTCAGTCTGCGAACGAAGGTGGTCTCCGTCGAGGTGGACGGAAGATCGCTGCCGTTTAAAATTCAGGCCAACGAGGAAGATCAGCACGCGTCGGTGCGTTTTCCTCTTCATGCCGGAACGAATAGCGTGGTCATCCGTACGAAAAATGATTTCGGGCTGGCGCTCGCCAACGATCTTCCGCCGCTTGGCAGCACCAGTCGAGGTTTGCGCGTGATTTCCGGTTCGTGGAACAATACACACAATCAGCTGACTCTGGAAGTCTCGGGTGTGGCGGGACAACAGTACGAACTTGGCGTTTGGAATCCGGAACAGATCAGCTCAGTAGAAGGGGCGGTTCTGACGAAGGAAGGCAGACTGCGCATCGAAATTCAAGGACAAAACACGACTGACTATTCGCATCATAAGTTAGTGATCCACTTTGTCAATACGTAAGGTTGCCGCTGTTGACTTACCGGGTGGAAGCCCCATCTCAATGGACATTTGGTCGATTTCTATTTCTCGCAGAGAGGTGAGAATGAATAAGGCGATTGTGTGGGTGTTCGCGCTCGTCATCTATTCAGGTTTTTTGGGGGCAATCGCATGCGCTCAGGCACCTGCCCAAGCTGTGGACCAGGAAGGCCATCAGTGGTGGCAGCATGCGGTGTTTTATGAGATTTATCCACGCAGTTTTGCCGACAGCAACAACGATGGCGTGGGCGACCTGAAGGGAATTGCGTCAAAGCTCGACTACTTGAAGGACCTTGGGGTGGATGCGATTTGGATCTCGCCCTGCTTCCCGTCACCGCAAGTCGATTTCGGCTACGACGTTTCTGATTATGAGAACATCGATCCCATGTATGGCACGCTGGCGGATTTCGATTTCCTGGCGGCTGAGGCTAAGAAGCGAAATATTCACATCATCCTCGACTTTGTAGTGAACCACACCTCCGATCAGCACAAATGGTTTTTGGATTCGAAGTCATCCCGTACGTCGACGCATCGCGATTGGTACATCTGGCGCGACGGAAAAGGCCCGGGACAACCTCCGAATAACTGGGTTTCGACCTTCGGCGGATCGGCATGGAAACTGGACGCCACGACGAATCAGTACTACTACCATTATTTCTATCCTGAGCAACCGGATTTGAACTGGCGGAATCCTGCCGTGAAAGATGCGATGTTCGATGTCGAGAGCTGGTGGTATAAGCGCGGAGTGTCGGGATTTCGTCTGGATGCGGTGGATACTTTATTTGAAGATCCAAATTTGAAAGACAATCCGATTCGTAAACCCGGAACGAACGCATTCGGCGATCCGTTTGAGGACAATAAGAACAATACGAAGTTGCCCGAGGTTCATGACATTCTGCGCGGGTTGCGCAAGGTAGCAGATCAGTACAATGCTGTCCTCATTGGTGAGACCTGGACAGCGGACGTTGCGGAGCTAAATCAATATTACGGCCAAAGCAACAACGAACTGCAGTTGCCCATGGATTTTCTTTTTACCATGGTCAACAAGTTGTCACCGGCGGAATTCCGAAAGCAGATTGCTGCGGTGAACGGCGCCTCGGGCTGGCCCACCTTTGTGATCAGCAACCATGACATCGTGCGCTCTTATGACCGTTATGGCGACGGCGAGCATAACGACCAGATTGCAAAGTTGATGGCGGCCCTCTACCTTACGCAGCGCGGAACTCCAATCATGTATTACGGCGAAGAGATCGGAATGAAAACTACGCCGCCGACCAGCCAGGAAGAAGTGAAGGATCCGATCGGACGCAAGGGGTGGCCCAAAGAAAAGGGGCGGGACGGTGAACGGACTCCCATGCAATGGGACGATAGCGCCAACGCTGGATTTTCCACCGCGAAGCCGTGGCTGCCGGTTCCACCCACTTATAAGACGCACAATGTTGCGGAAGAATCGAAAGATCCGAGTTCCGTGCTGGAGTTTTATAAAAGATTGCTGAAGCTGCGGCACGAGAACACGGTGCTGCTGGATGGAAGCTACCAACCGATCAACGAGGGTGATAACAACGTGCTCTCGTACTTGCGCATTTATAAAGATCGTGGAGTAGTGGTCGCGCTGAATATGACGAACACTCCACAGAAAATCAGCATCGGATTGAAGAGCAACAACTTCGCATCGGTCAAGAGTCTGTTGGCCACTGGGCAATCAACCGGAAATGGAGACGAAGTGTCTCTGGAGCCCTACGGGGTTTTTATCGGCGAGCTGCGCAAGTAGGTTGGAATCAGAAAATTGTGGTCGGAGTGCAGGAGAGATCTCGTCACGGGCGCTCCCAGGATTTGGTGCGCGAAACGGCTTCATTCCAGCGCTGACGCATATTTTCCGCTTTCGATCGTGGCATGTGCGGCTCGAAGCGGCGCCCTTCGCGCGGCAGGTCGGAAATCTCGTTGAGTTCCTTCCAAACGCCTGCGGCCAGGCCAGCGAGAAATGCTGCGCCGAGGGCGGTCGTTTCCGTCATGGAAGGGCGTACGACCGGCACGCCGAGAATATCCGCTTGAAATTGCATCAAAGAGTCATTCGCAGACGCGCCACCATCCACACGTAATTCCTGCAGTGGAATGCCAGTGTCGCTTTGCACTGCATCCATTAAATCGGCAACCTGGTAAGCGATGCTCTCTAGAGCGGCGCGTGCGATGTGGCCCGCAGTACTTCCGCGGGTGAGGCCGAAGAGTGCACCACGCGCGTAGGAATCCCAGTGCGGTGCGCCCAAGCCCACGAAGGCAGGGACGAAATAAACCCCGCCGTTGTCAGAGACGGAGTTCGCAAGTGGCTCTATATCGGAAGAAGTGCGAACAATTCCCAATCCATCGCGCAGCCATTGAACCACAGCTCCGCCAACAAACACGCTGCCCTCAAGCGCATAGTCAGTGCGGTTGCCGATCTTCCAGGCCACGGTTGTAACCAAGCGATGCTTCGACGGAACAGCGCGATTGCCGGTGCTCTGCAACAAAAAACAACCTGTGCCGTAGGTATTCTTGGTTAGGCCAGTGGCAATACATCTTTGTCCAAACAGCGCTGCTTGCTGATCTCCGGCGATGCCAGCTATGGGAACTCCATTGAGGCCCGGGACGGAGTCTACTTCGGTGTAAATCTCACTGGAGCCACGAACCGAGGGCAGCAACGACTCCGGGATGCCGAAAATCTCGAGCAATTCTTTATCCCAGTCGCAGGAGTGAAGATTGAAAAGCATAGTGCGGGAAGCGTTGCTGGCGTCGGTGACGTGAACGCGTCCGCCAGTCAGCTTCCAAAGCAGCCAGGTGTCGACGGTGCCGAAAGCGAGGCGACCTGCTTCGGCCAGTTGTCGCGCTTGCGGAACGTTTTCCAGAATCCAGGAAATCTTGCTGGCGGAAAAGTAGGCATCGATCAACAGTCCGGTGCGCTGCTGAATCAGTTGTTCGTAGCCTTCCGTCTTCAGCCGTTCGCAGAAAGACGCGGTGCGGCGATCCTGCCACACAATCGCGTTGTAGATGGGCTTGCCCGTTTGTCGATCCCAGACAATCGTGGTTTCCCGCTGGTTGGTGATGCCGATGGCCGCTAAGTCGGTGGCCGCTACTTGGGCTTTGGACAAGGCTTCCAGGGCGACGGTGATCTGCGAGGCGGCAATCTCCTCAGGGTTGTGCTCAACCCATCCGGGCTGCGGAAAAATCTGGGCGAACTCGCGTTGAGCGACAGCGCGAACCGTGCCCTGATCGTCAAACACCAGAGCCCGGGAACTCGTTGTGCCCTGATCGAGAGAAAGAATGTAGCGCAACAACCCCTCCCGTCTTTTCGGCTCACTTAGGATGAGTGCTGGAACGCAAGAATCGTCGAATAGCGAAATCGTAAATGGCCGCGCCTACCAATCCGCCGAGCAACGGCGCAACCACTGGAACCCACCAGACCCGCGGGCCGTCGGTAAAACCGTTATTCTTAAATCCCGCCAAAGCGGTAAAAAGTCGCGGGCCAAAATCGCGCGCGGGATTGATGGGATATCCGTGCATGCCTCCGAAGCTCATGCCGATGGCGACGACCACCAATCCGATCATCGCAGGAGCCAAATTGGAACCGGGAGGGATGTTGAGTTCATCTGCAATCGCAAATACCAGCAGCAATAGCAGCGCCGTGCCGATTACCTGATCGAGAAATCCCGCTTGCGGCCAGGAGGGAAAGGCGGGAAAAGTTGTAAATACTCCCGCGGTCCTTTCCAGTTGCGGGTCGACCTGGCGGAATGCGGGACGATAATTTTGGTAGACGAGCGCGGCCGCGAGAAATGCTCCGGCGGTTTGTGCGATGGAATAAGGCACGACTTTGCGCCAGGGAAATCCGCGAAACACGGCGAGAGCGAGAGTGACTGCCGGATTCAGATGACCGCCAGAAACTTTTCCAGCAACGTAAATTCCCATCATGACCGCCAGTCCCCAGCCTAACGTGATGTTCGTATAACCGCCGTGAATGGTCGCGGCCGGAGTATTCGCGGGGAAAAGAACCACCATCGCAACGACTCCCGTGCCAAACAGGATTAAGACAAAAGTTCCGAGGAACTCGGCAATCAACTCGGCGGCCAAGGTGGGCTTGTTGGGCAGGCGGCGCTCCGGAATGGCCTCAATGGGGAGTTTTGGACCGCCAGTAGTCTAGCAAGGAATTGAAAAGAATGTTCTGGCTTCAGTTCGTTTGAGCCGGCGGATTGCATCTTCGTCTACCTGGGAACTGCCTTTCTAACCAGTTCCTCAATCCGTAAGAGGGGAGGACTTATTCGCGCTTGACAGGAGCGGCAGGGTCTGTAAGATAGAAGAATAGTTATTCATATATGTGAATAAATATTCATCATGAATAAAGCCCTGCGGCAGAGAGCGGTTCTGGAAGTCCTGAGGCAGGGAGCGGTAGCCAGTCAGGAAGACCTGCAGAGGGCGTTGCGCAAGCGGGGGTTCAAAGTGGGGCAGGCAACGCTGTCGCGCGATATTCGCGACCTGAACCTCAGCAAGACCGCGGCAGGTTACACATTGCCGCAAGCGGAAGGTGCGGGGGGCATGGCGCTACCGCCGGTGCGGCGGTTGGTTCGCGAGTTTGTGTTGGATGTGCGCACGGCCCAGAACTTGCTGGTAGTGAAAACCATTATTGGCAGTGCCCAGCCGGTGGCTGCTGCCTTGGACGAGCAAGAGTGGGAGGAATTGGTGGGCACGATTGCCGGTGACGATGCGATTCTGATTGTTTGTCCCAATAAGGACGCCGCCAAGAAAGTCGCAGTTCGAATTGAGGAGATGCTCGGCTGATGTCTGCAACGCTCAAGACGGCGGTTTTAGGCGCCAGTGGCTACTCGGGGCTGGAACTGGCGCGGATTCTCGAGCGCCATCCCCGGCTGGAGAAGCCACTTCTGCTGCGGCGTGAAAACAGCGACGGAGCGGCCGATTTGGCGGAAGTGTTTCCTGAATTGTCGGGTAACGGTGGTTATCCGCTGCAAGCGCTGTCGTGGCCCGAAGTGAAGCGGCAAGGAGTTCAGCTGTTATTTCTGGCGACGCCGCATGCAGCATCCCGGGCTATTGTGCCCGAGGCTATCGCGCAAGGATTGCGCGTGGTCGATTTAAGTGGTGCGTGGAGATTGAAAGAGGAACAACATCGTGCCATCTATTCGTTCGATGATGCGGACACAGTTACTGCCGCTGAATTGACCGGAAAAGCAGTGTATGGCTTACCGGAGTTGAACGGTGAGCAGGTTGCAGCAGCGCAATTGGTGGCAAATCCGGGGTGCTATGCGACTTCGGTGATTCTGGCTTTAGCCCCGCTCGTGAAAGGTGGGTTGATCGATCGGGATCGTGGAATTATTTCTGATTCGAAGTCGGGGGTCTCCGGCGCCGGGAAGGCGCCTACGTCGCGGACTCATTTTGTTTCAGTGGCCGACAATTTCTCCGCCTACTCCTTGTTTAACCACCGGCATTTGGGCGAGATGGTGGAGCAGTTGGGTTTGGACGATGCGGATCTAACTTTCACTCCGCATCTGCTCCCGATTCCGCGCGGGATTCTTTCCACCATCTATGTGCATTTGAGGCGAGCAATGAAGCCGGAAGAAGTTGAATCGTGTTTGCGAGACTTTTATTCGGGCAAGCACTGGGTGCGAGTATTTGGAGCCTCGAAGTTGCCGCAATTGCAGTTTTCGCTGCACACGAATTATTGCGACCTGGGATTTTGCCTGGCGGAGGATGGCCGCCGACTGGTGCTGATCTCCTGCGTCGACAATTTAATGAAGGGCGCGGCCGGGCAGGCAGTGCAGAACATGAATCTGATGTACGGGTGGAACGAGCGGGAGGGTTTGCGGTGACGATCGTGGTGAAGATCGGCGGAGCGGCCATTGAAGACGCTGCAATGCTGCGGAAATGCGCTCGCTCCATCGCTGAGTTGGCGCAGGACGGTCACCGTGTAGCCGTGGTTCACGGGGGCGGCGGAGCGCTGACCCGTATGCTCGATCGACTGGGGAAGAAAAGTGAATTCGTGAACGGGTTGCGGATTACCGATGCCGAGACCCGGGATGTGGCGCTGATGGTGTTGGCGGGAATCATCAACAAAAAACTGGTGGCGGCGATTCAGTCCGCGGGCATGCCGGCGATTGGTTTCTGTGGCGGCGATGGCATGACGTTCCGCGCGCGGAAGAAGTTTGTTCAGGGCCGCGACCTTGGATTTGTCGGCGAGATATGTTTTGCCGAGCCGTGCTGGATTGAAGCGCTGTGGCAGCAGGGAGGTATTCCGGTTCTCGCTTCGATGGCCTTGGGCGCCGACGGCGAATACTACAACGTAAACGCCGACGAGATGGCGGCCTCCTGCGCCGCGGCATGCCACGCCAACACGTTGATCTTTCTAACTGACGTGCCTGGAGTAAAAGATGCAACGGGAGCCGTGATGCCGTGGCTAAGCACAAAGCAGGCGGCTGAACTAGCGGCTGGATCGATCATCAGCGGCGGCATGTTGCCCAAGCTGCAGGCTTGCGGCCAGGCGTTGAAGCAAGGAGTGGGACGAGTGAGAATCCTGCCGGCAGCCGAGGTGGATGTACTGCCGCAGTTTTATCTCACCAAACTATCGTGTGGCACGGAGGTTACCTGTTCATGAGTTCGTCAGAAGTTGTTTACAACGCGCGGTTGGAGAATGCGGAAAGCCACAAGCGGCAATCGAAGCTGAGCCGCGCGCAGAGCCGAACCGTGGCGGGTCCTGAAAGATCTCCGCAAGTGTTTTGGTGTCCCGACCTGATTTCGACTCGCGACCTTGGTCCCTCGGGCGTCGCTGCGGTTTTGCGCCTGGCGGGAATTATGAAATCGCGTCCAGCGGATTTTCGGAAGGCTCTGACCGGACGGCAGATCGTGATGTTCTTTGAGAAGCCCTCTCTACGAACCCGGTTGACATTTGAGGCCGGGATAGTCAGCCTGGGCGGAACCGCGATGTTCGTCGATCAAACTCATGAGCGGCTTGATGCGCGCGAAACGTTGAGCGATGTAGCACACAATCTTGAGCGCTGGGTTGATTTGATCGTGCTGCGCACCTTTTCGCAGCAGACGATCGAAGGCATGGCGCAGCACGCGCGCGTGCCGGTAATCAATGCGCTCAGCGATCTTGAGCATCCCTGCCAGGCGCTGGCGGACTACCTCACGCTGATGGAAAGATTCGGAGATGTCAAGAACCGAACCCTTGCATACGTCGGGGATGGCAACAATGTGGCGCACTCGTTGCTGCTGACGGCTGCTTGCCTGGGATCGTCGATTCGCGTTGCTACTCCGCCAGGCTACGAGCCTGATGCGCGAATTGTTGCCGAAGCACGTAATATCGCGGAAGAAACCGGAGCAGGAATTTATTTGATGAACGATCCGCACGAGGCTGTGGCCGGAGCCGATGCGGTCTATACGGACGCCTGGGTCAGCATGGGGCAGGAGAAGGAAGAGCGGGAGCGGGCGAATATCTTTCCTCCTTATCAAGTGAATGCAGAGCTCATGGCAGAAGCTGCAGCCCACGCGGTGTTCATGCATTGCCTGCCGGCGCACCGCGGATTGGAAGTGACAGACGCCGTCATGGACTCGGAACAATCGGTAATTTTTGAGCAGGCGGAAAACCGCCTGCATGCACAAAAAGCCATTCTTTATCTGCTGCTGGGTGGCGGCGATCGCTTGCCCGCGAGGAGTGCTCATGCCTGAAAAAGTTGTACTTGCTTACTCTGGCGGTCTCGATACTTCCATCATTATTCCATGGCTAAAGGAAAATTACGATTACAGCGTGATCGCGATGGTGGGCGATGTGGGCCAGGGCGACGACATCGAAGCGGTTGTTGAGAAGGCTTATGCCACCGGCGCCAGCAAAGTAATCGTCGAGGATCTCCGCGAAGAGTTTCTGACGGGATACGTTTTCCCGGCGCTGCAAGCCGGGGCAGTGTATGAACACAAATATCTGCTGGGGACTTCGCTGGCTCGTCCTGTGATCGCAAAACATCAGGTTGAAGTCGCACTGCGCGAGGGAGCGACCGCTGTGGCCCATGGCTGCACGGGCAAGGGCAACGATCAAGTCCGCTTTGAGTTGACGTATCAGGCGCTGGCGCCGGAACTAAAAGTCATCGCACCGTGGCGCGAGTGGACGTTGAAATCACGCGAGGACTGCCTTGATTATGCGGAGAAGCACGGCATTCCGGTGGCGGCGAGCCGGGAAAAAATTCACAGCCGCGACCGCAACCTGTGGCACCTCAGCCACGAAGGGGGAGAACTGGAGGACGCTGCCAATGCGCCGCTGTCGACCACGTGGCAGATGACGCGCTCGCCGCAAGAAGCTCCTGACAAGAATGAAGAGGTGACGATTGAGTTCGCAAAGGGGATTCCGGTTGCCGTCGATGGAATGAAGCTTGATCCCGTATCGCTGGTGGAGTTGCTGAATGAGGTTGGCGCGCGGAATGCCATCGGGCGGGTAGATTTGGTCGAAAATAGATTTGTTGGAATCAAGTCGCGCGGCTGTTACGAAACTCCTGGCGGAAGCTTGCTGATCGCGGCGCATCGCGAACTGGAAGCCTTGTGTTTGGAGCGGGAAGTCGCGCACTTCAAGCAGCATATTGCTCTCAAGTACGCCGAGCTTGTTTACTTTGGATTATGGTTCACGCCGCTGCGCGAGGCGCTCGATGCTTTTGTCGCCAGCACGCAGGCAGAGATTATGGGCAGCGTGACACTCTCGTTGTACAAAGGGAATGTTTCGGTGGTGAGCCGGCAGTCCGAGCATTCGCTCTATCGCACCGATCTTTCGTCTTTCACCATGGGTGACAGTTACGACCAGAAGGACGCTGAAGGGTTCATTCGAATTCTCGGGCTGCCGTCGCGGACTCGCGCCCGAGCTCGCGTGGAGGTTGCGAGATGAAGATGTGGTCGGGTCGGTTCCGGCAGTCGATGGATGGCCAATTCGAGCGCTGGCAGCGATCGTTTGATTTCGATCGACGCTTGTTGCAGTACGAACTGGCAGCCAGTGCTGCCCATGTCCACGTACTGAAAAACGCCGGCGTTCTCTCTGCGGATGAACTTATTAGCATCCTGGAAGGACTTCAGCAGATCGGCGAAACAGTCGCTGCTTCCAAAGCTGCGATCGAAGATGATGAGGCTGAAGATGTGCATCACTTCGTAGAGAAACAGCTGGTTGCGCGCATCGGCGAGGTCGGCTACAAGTTGCACAGCGGCCGCAGCCGCAACGAGCAGATCGCCACTGATCTGCGACTGTATGTGCGGGCGGCAATTGATGAGTTGCGTAACGAACTGGCCGAGGTTTGCGGTACTTTTGCTGAGCGTGCTGAACAAGCTGGCAGCGCAGCGATGCCCGCCTACACACATTTGCAGCGGGCCGAACCTGTGCTTGTAGCCCACTGGCTGCTGGCTTATGTCGAAATGTTTTTGCGGGATGCGGAGAGGCTGGCTGATTGTCGCAAGCGGCTGAATGTATGTCCCCTGGGCTCGGGCGCTGTGGCAGGCGCCACGTTGCCGCTGGATCGCGCGTTTATGGCTGAGCAACTCGACTTCGCTTCGCCGACTGCGAATAGCATCGATGCCACCAGCGACCGTGACTTCGTTCTAGAGTTTGTCAACGCGCTTTCGGTGATGGCGTTGCATTTGAGCCGGTGGGCAGAGGAAATGATCATCTTTTCCACCGAAGAATTCGGCTTCGTGCAGTTGCCCGAGTCCTATTCCACGGGTAGCAGCGCCATGCCGCAGAAGAAGAATCCGGACCTGTTGGAGTTGGTGCGGGGCAAGGCTGGCCGTGTTATCGGCAGTGCAACCGCATTGCTGATCACGCTGAAAGGTTTGCCTCTGGCCTACAACAAGGACCTGCAGGAAACGCAGCAACCGCTGTTCGATGCGGCAGATACCGCACTGGGCATGTTGCCGCTGGTTGCGGGCTGGATGAAGGCTGTCAAATTCGAGCACCAGCGCATGAGCGAAGCTGCAGCGTCCGGATTCATTAATGCGTGGGCAGCCGCGACTTATCTGGTCAACCGTGGCGTTCCCTCGCGCTTGGCGCATGAGGTGATCGGCAAAGCTGTGAAGCTGTGCATCGAGAAAAATTGCGACTTGCAGGATCTCGCGCTGGAAGACTTGCAGGCCATGAATCCGGCATTCGATAAAAGCTTTTGGGATTGTCTGCAGCTGGCATCGGTATTGGCGATCCATGACGTTGCCGGTGGAACTGCGCCAGCAAGAGTGCAGAAGGCGATCGCTGCCGCCAAAAAGAAAATCGGTTCCCTGCGAGAGGAGGCTCATGCGCACGCGTAAAGCTACTCTGCCGGATGCGAAGCACATCCATGAACTGATCTCGGCCTATTCCGGTGATGGCACGTTATTGCCGCGCACGCTGGCAGAGATTTGCGAGAACGTAAGAGATTTTGTCGTGCTGGAAGATGAGGGTAGCATTATCGGATGCGGAGCGCTGCATCTATATGGAACGCACCTGGCCGAGATTCGCTCCATCACTGTGGGACCGCGGGCGCAAGGTCATGGCGGTGGCAGCCGGCTGATGAAAGCTCTAATGGCCGAAGCTAGGCGGCATCGGGTCGATTGTATTTGCCTGTTCACTCGGGCTCCAGAATTTTTTGCGCGTCAGGGATTCCAGATCGCCCGCCGCGACGATCTTCCCGACAAAATTTATAAGGATTGCCACGTCTGTCCGCGGTTTCACAACTGCGATGAAGTTGCCATGGTGTGCGGGAAACTACCTACCTTTGCCATACTCCCCGAACCCGCGAACTTCCTGGTGAGGATCCAGCCCCAGCAATAACGAAAAGTCCGGCCGTCTTTGCGGGCCTGTGCCGCAGGCCCGCCTGCGATGCTATGATCTGTGGGCAAGTAGGCCGGAAATCCCTGATCACGGGCGGACATCAAGCTATGGCTATTGCTGCTCCTAACACTTCCACTACTACTTCGGTTTCCGACCCGGCGACGTCTTACACAGTGCCGCTGGCGGTGGTGACCACGTTATTTTTCATGTGGGGCTTTCTAACTTGTCTTAACGACATTCTGGTTCCCCACCTGAAGCCGATTTTCGATCTGAATTACACGCAAGTGATGCTCATTCAGTTCGCATTCTTTGGAGCCTACTTTCTTTTCTCCATACCTTCGGCGAAGATCATCGACTGGATCGGATATCAGCGCTCGATGGTGATCGGTTTGTTGACGATGGGCATAGGAGCATTTCTTTTTGTTCCGGCGGCCAGCGCTCCGTCGTATCCGTTGTTCCTGATGGCGCTGATCGTACTTGCGGCGGGCATCACGTGTTTGCAGGTGGCGGCCAACCCCTATGTGACCGTGCTGGGCAAGCCGCAGACCGCTTCCAGCCGATTGAATCTGACCCAGGCATTTAATTCGTTGGGCACTTTTCTAGCACCTTTTTTCGGAGGGCTCCTGATTCTGAGCGCAGCTCCGAAGTCGATGGAGGAGATTCGCGCGCTGGCCCCTGATGCTTTGCGTGCCTATCGCTTGCATGAGGCCGCAACCGTGAAGTTGCCCTACATTGGTTTAGGGATTGCGCTTGTCCTACTGGCAGTCGCGATCGGCAGCTTCAAACTACCGAAAATCCCGCAGGCACAACATGCAGTCGGCGAAAAAGTGAGTGACTCCATCTGGAAGCATCCGAATTTGATCTTTGGCGCGATCGCAATTTTCGTCTACGTCGGCGCCGAGGTCTCCATCGGAAGCTTTCTGGTGAACTATTTCAGTCAGCCAGAAATTGGCGGCTTTACCGAAAAAGTTGCAGCGAGTTTCGTTGCCTTCTACTGGGGCGGCGCGATGGTCGGGCGTTTCATTGGATCGGGTCTATTGCAGAAAATGAAGACCGGCCACCTGCTTGGCATCTGCGCGGTGTGCGCCGCCGCTCTGGTTGCAATTTCCATGCTCAGCACCGGGCACTTCGCCATGTGGAGCATTATCCTGGTCGGATTTTTTAACTCCATCATGTTCCCCAGCATTTTCACGTTAGGTGTAGCAGAACTCGGCCCGCTTACAGGTGATGGCTCCGGAATCATGATCATGGCGATCGTTGGTGGAGCGCTTATTCCCCTGGCGCAGGGCGCAATTGCCGACAGGATTGGAATTCACCACGCCTTTTTTCTTCCGGTAATTTGTTATCTCTATATTTTGTTCTTCGCGCTCAGTGGCTCGAAACCCAACAGTGAACGCGTGCGCGCTTAACGGTTGGTGTTCAGGCAGTCGCTAGTTGCTGATTTTCCTTGCTGCCTTCAAAATGCGCTTCGATTTCTTCGAGGGTCTTCCCCTTGGTTTCAGGAAGGAACACAGCGGCGGTGATGAAATAAATCACCGTGCACGCCGCGAAGCCAAAGAACATGGTGGAATAGCCGTATTTGCCGACCGTCGGCAGGAATGTAGCGGCGATGCCGGTGGAGACTGCCTGATTGATCAACAGCGCAATGCTCATTCCATTCGAACGGATGCGCGTCGGCATCAACTCTGAGAGCGCCAGCCAGACGCACACTCCGGGACCGATGGCGAAAAATGCCATGAAAACGAAGAGTGTGATGGCCACCAGCCAGCCATTCTTCGTACTAGGCACCGGGCTGATCAAAGCATTGTCGATTCGAAGCGGCGCCTGCCGCGAAGCGTCTAAATTGCTGAATGGATTCGAGAAGAACGCCACGACCTTGTTCGCTGGCAAACAGCTCTGGCGCGCGATCTCAATCGGCTTCGCCGCGGGATCGTCAGAGCGCACAACCTTGGTGGCAGCCCGGAAGTCTCCACAGGAATATATAACGATCAGCGACGTAGGCCGGTTTCTGAGAGCATTGCCAACGTCCCCGTTTGCTACAAGAAGCTTATCGGCGGTCTTTCCGTCATAGACGAGGGCAAGCCTCTGATCGCTGCTGACCATCGATTGAACGGCGGCTCGGTAGTCCACCCGCAACTTCTCAGTGCGCCGGAACAACGTGCCAGTGCAGAGTAGCGAGAGGATGATCCCCGCGCTGCCCAGCGATAACAGGAACTTTCGTCCCTTGCGATCAACCAGCAAGACTCCGCCGATCGTCATCAGAAAATTCACGATGGTAAAGACGACATAGCCCCAGTGCGCTTGAACATCGGTGAGACCGCTCTGCAACAGGATGTTGGCGTTATAGCCGATGATGGAATTGACGCCAGTAGCCTGGTTGCACGCCAGAATGACACAGGCAAGTATGAACGGGATCACGTACTTGCGACGCAGAAGCGATTCCTTGATCGTCATTCCGCCGGCGGCACTGGCTTTTTCGGCGGCGGCAGCCCGTTCCATTTCCGCGAGTTCAAGATTCGCTTGCCCGGAGGTGCGCGAGCGCAGAAGCGCGGTGAGTGCCGCGTCGCGCCTGCCGCGGCGAAACAGCCAGCGTGGGGATTCCGCAACCATCAGGCTGCCGACTACGAACAAGATGCCGGGTGGTAGCGATACCCAGAAGATGCTCCGCCACGCCGTGTCTTTGAAAGCCAAGAGCCGGCCGGCGTCGCCAAGCTTTGCCACTTCTTCGACGCGAATGCTAAAAAACATTCCGACAACGGCTGCGGTCACGATGCCGAGAGTCAGAAGCCACTGGAAAATGCCCGTTCCCTTGCCGCGGCTCGCTGCCGAAAGACATTCGGCCAAGTACAGCGGGACGACCACGCCTATCAGGCCCGCGCTGATCCCCTGCAGCAGGCGCCCCATCACCAGAGGCCCATAGCCATGCGACAGTGCGATTACTGGAATGCTGATAACGAAAAGCACGCCGCTGAGAGTCATCAGCAGCTTTCGCCCCATCCAGTCGGCGAGAACTCCTGCGAACAAAGTGGAGATGACGCTGCCGAGCAGAACGGCCGCGACTACGATGGAAAGCTGGCCCGCGGTCAAACCGGAAGTGGCTTCGAGATAGGGTAGAGCGCCGGCAATGATGCCAACGTCGACGCCGTAAAGCAGCCCGCCCAACCCTGCCACGAGAAGCAGAAAGCGGTTATAACCGGCTTTGTCGTTATGCTCCACCCCAGCCTTCCTTTCGCCGAGTCAAGAGACGCGGAATCTCTTCCTGCCGAGGATACTACGGCAATGCTGAGAGGCTGGATTTTTTTACGCAGAGCACTTCCAAAGTATGTCGGAGATTCTTGCCAAAACGAGGATTGCGGCTGGCGTTAAATCAAAAAGCCCCAGCCAAAGGCTGAGGCTCTGCCGCCGAACGGCGGTCGTTATTGTACCCATCGAAATCCAGCCTACTAAGCGCTAACCTGGACCGATATCAATTCGGGGGTGCATCGGGAATTCTGGATAGACTTGACGGCATCTTCCGCCGTAAAGCGTCCCATCGCCAGCGCCAGCTTGCGATTGGTTGTGGTCAGAATAGGAGTCCGGTCAATGCGCTGCACGTATTCGGGAGCGCGGGTTCCGCTGCGGTTCACTTTCACAAGAAACTTCGTGTTAGTCATGGATTCCTTTCCAGGCTCAGGACGAAAGACGGTAAGTGAGCAAACGGTTCCAAACTGTCGCTCACCTGGCAATTGACAACTCCTTACCGGAGCGTTCACGAAAATTAGATAGGCTGACTTACTTCCCAGAAACTAAAAGAGTAATTAAGAAAAGAATAAGAAAGGTTTGTTGGTCTCAATTAAGATATTAAGCCGAAACACGGCTATTGTCAACGTAAAAGCGGTCATATCGCGCTGAGGACGCGTGTTGCACAACTGCAAAACTTACTATCTTGCATCATTGTTCCAAGATCTGGCCCGCTCGCGGATGCACTTGTTCGTGAGTGATTTCGCTGGCCTCCCAGTCACCGCCAAGAGCTTTCACCAGAAAGACGGCGCTGACCATCTGCTGGCCGAGCAACTGCGTCGCTAGCCGCTGGTTGGCCAGTAGAGTTGTCTGCGCGGTAATCACATCCAGATAAGTGGTGACGCCGCCAACGTAACGATTATTAGCGATAGTCAAAGCCTGGCGCGAATCCTGGACGGCAGCGGATTGAGTAGAGAGCGCTTGCGCAAGTGTGCTCAAGTTGCTGATGCCGTCCTCGACCTGCTGAAATGCAGTCAATACAGCCAGGCGGTAGTTGGCGACAGACTCCTCATAGGCTGAGCGCGCGGCGGCCAGATTGGCGCGGTTCCGACCGCCCTCAAAGATGGGTTGCAACGCATCTGCCCCCAGCGACCAGACTAAGCTGGGCGCATTGAGTAGCGGGGCGATGTTGGCGCTCTGCCATCCGCCGGAGCCTCCCAATGTGATGTGGGGATAGAAGGCGGTGCGCGCGATACCGACTTGCGCATTTTGGAAGGCCATTTGACGTTCGGCCGTGGCAATGTCAGGCCGGCGCTCGAGCACGTCAGAAGGTATGCCGAGCGGAATCGGTGGGGGCGTAGCTTGCAATGGGGAAACGGGCACGCTAAAGGCAGAAGCCGGCTGCCCTACGAGCACCGCGATTGCGTGCTCGAACTGCGCGCGCGATTGCTGCACCAGAGCCAACTGCGACACGGTGGAATCGAGCACCGCGGCTTGTTGCGCAACTTCCAGTCCGTTGGCGACGCCGCCTTCATGGCGGTGGTTCACCAAATCCAGGCCCTTGCGCTCATATCCTACCGATTCTTGAACCACTTGATACTCGGCGTCCAATTCGCGCAGGCTGAAGTAGTCGGCGGCGAGCTCGGCGGTCAGAACCAGCTGTACATTTTGAAGGTCCGCGGCCGTGGATTGAAGCGAGGCGTTGGCTGCTTCCACATTGCGCCGCACGCGTCCGAAAAGATCAGCTTCGTAATTGAGTGTAAAGGGAATCGCAAAAATGTTCTGCGTAAATGGAGTCACTGACGTCACACTACCGTTGACGATGGTTGGCTCAGCTCCATTCAGAGGGCGGTTGCCGGAGCCGCGTTGCCTTTCCACCGTCGGATCCACGGCGAGTTGTGGAAACATCGCTGCAGTGGCGACGCGCGCCAAAGAACGAGCCTGGCTTAAACGATCTCGCGCCGCGAACAAAGACTGGTTCGCCTGCAGCAACTGCTGTTCGTAGGCATCGAGTGCGGGATCGTGAAAAACCTGCCACCACGTTCCTTTTGGAATCGAATCCTTGGGCGCGGCTTGTTCCCAGGGCGGCTGCGTCTTCCAGGCGTCGGGTGCCGGGGTTGGCGCGGCGGGACGACTATAGCGCGGGCCGACAGTACATCCGCTGGCACAGAGCAGAAGTGCCAGTGTCGACAAGAGTGCTGCTCGCTTCACTGACCGCCGCCTTTCTTGCGGTCATTTTTCTGCTGATCATTTTTTCCCTGGGGCTGTCCCGGTGCAGGCTGACCGGTTTTTTGTTGGTTTTGCGCGGGCTGCGCCACGTTCACCGGCTGACCGTCTTCGAGCGAATCCGGGGGATTGATGACTACCCTGTCGGTGGGAGACACTCCACCCAGAATTTCCAAGGTTGTGCCGTAGTCGCGCCCAATGTTGATCGGCCGCAGCTCGATTCTGTTATTTGGAGCAACCACCGCGACGCGTGGACCTTCGGAGCGAAATAACATCGCGTTCACCGGAACCGTAACTTTGTTCACGTTAGTGCCGACGGCGAAGTGTATTTCTCCAAACGAACCGGGCAACAAACGCCCGTCCTTATTGGGCACGTCTACTTCCGTCAGCAAGGTACGCGTGCCGGGATCAATTGCCTCGGCAGTGCGTGCTACCTTGCCAACAAATTTCTGTCCGGGAAATTCCTGCAGGGTGATGGCGGTTTGTTCTCCCACCTTGATGTCTGGAGCGTAAGCCTGCGGAACGTTAGTGAAAACCCGCAAAGGATCGACCCGCGCAATGTCAAACAGCTCGCGACCCGCTACGCCTGCTCCAGCATTAATGAGCGCGCCGGGATCCACGTTGCGGCGAGTCAATACTCCGGTGAATGGTGCGTATACATCCTTGAATCCTTCGAGCTGCTCGAGACGGCGAACATTTGCATCGGAGGCAGCCAGGTTGGCTTGCGCCTGTTTGTATCCGCTGGTTTGCTGGTCTGCTTCTTGCGCGGAGACCGAATCGCTTTTGCGCAGATTTTCCCAACGGTCTGCGCTGATCTTCGCGATTTCCAATTGCGCCAGGATTTGTTGGCGGGTAGCCCGCATCTGGTTCAGTTCCTGATCGACTTCGGGCGTGTCGATGTGCGCCAGCAATTCCCCCTTGGTCACTTTGCTGCCAATGTCCCTGTACCATCGCACCAGGTAACCGCTGGTGCGCGCATAAATCGGGGACTCTTCAAACGCCTGCAGTGAACCGGGCAGGACCAGTTCCTCGTCCGGCTTTTCAGATTGCGGATAAACGACTGCGACAGTAGGCACGCTGTCGCGTTCGGTCTCCTTAGCGAGCGCGCGACCATGGCTCGCCTTCGTCCAAAGAGTGATTGCCCCAGCAACCAGCAACAAGAGCACGAAGACCCCAACGATCGTCAGAGCTTTTCGCGGAGGCGCAGGTGGAACCTCTGGCGGCTTCTGAACGCCTACTCGCTGGTGGCGGGAGTGCTGCTGAATCTGCTCGATCTCTTCATCCCGCTGCGCCTGGGTGCTCAGCGCAGGATGCTCTTCGCCTGGTTGTGACGGCTGAGCATCGCGATTCAGCTGCGAATCCGCCGATTTAAAATCGTCCTGTCCGGTCATTCGTAACTCCGATAATCCTTAACTGTCTATGCTCGTGTCTGCCGCGCGCGCTTGGCCTCGCGGCGGCTATGTAACATTGCGAATACGCTTGGCACAAAGAATAACGTGGCAACGGTAGCAAACAACAGACCGCCAATCACGGCACGTCCCAGCGGCGCATTCTGTTCGCCGCCTTCGCCAAAACCCAGTGCCATCGGTACCATGCCGATGATCATAGCCAATGCGGTCATCAGCACGGGGCGCACCCGCGTGTATCCCGCGGCGACTGCAGCTTGCGCCGCGGGAATCCCTTCATCCATTTGTTCCCGCGCAAAACTTACCATCAAAATCGAGTTGGCGGTGGCGACTCCCATGCACATCACCGCGCCCGTCAGCGACGGAACGCTCAACGTGGTCCGGGTCAGCAGAAGAAACCAGCAGATTCCAGCCAGTGCGCCGGGAAGCGCCGCGATAATAATAAAGGGATCGAGCCACGACTGGAAGTTGATCACGATCAGCAGGTAAACGAGCAGGATGGCCCCAATCAAGCCGAGACCCAGCCCAATAAATGAATTTCGCATGGTCACCACCTGGCCGCGCACCACGATGTGCGTGCCTCGGGGCAACTGCTTCTCGAATGACTTCAGAACTTTATTCGTGTCGGCAGAGACTGCGCCCAGATCGCGATCCTGCGTGCTGGCGTAAACGTCGACGACTGGTTGCACGTTGTAGTGGTTCACCGTCGCCGGCCTGGCGACCGGAGATATCTGCACGAGGTTGCTCATCAGCTGGGGACCCTGCGGCGAAATCACCGGAATATCCATCAGGTCCTGCAGATTCGTCATGCGATATTGCGGAGCCTGCACGGCAATCTGGTAGGTAACTTCGTTGCGAGGGTTGAGCCAGAAGTTCGGCGAGGTTTGGAAGCTTCCGCTGAGCGTAACCAAAAGGCTCTGTGCTACATCGCGTGCCGTCAGGCCAACCTGCGTGACTCGCGTGCGCTCGATATCCATATGCAGGGTGGGGTCAGATAGCAACTGCTGCACGTGCACGTCGGCCGCGCCAGGAATATGCCGCATTCTGTTGGCGATCTGCTGCGCGATCTGATAACTGTTCGCCATATCGTTTCCCACAATCTGTACGTCGATGGGGGCGGGCAAACCGAAGTTCAATATCTGTGTGACGATATCGGCGGGCTGGAAAAAGAATTCCACTCCCGGAAAGCGATGGGGAAGCACCTCGCGCAAATGACGGATGTGATCAGCAGTGGGATGGTGATGCTCCGGATCGAGCGCAATCAATATCTCCGCATCGCTGGTCCCAATGGTCCCGTTGGAGCTGTACGACTGGTTGATCCCCGAGTTGGGTAGTCCGATGTTGTCGAGAATTGTCTGCAATTCACCATTAGGAATCTCCTGGCGCAGTGCAGCCTCAACCTGATCGACGAGTCGAGCAGTTTCCTCAACCCGGAGACCAGGACGGGCGCGGACATGCAGGCGCAACAACCCGGCATCCACTTGCGGAAAAAAATCCTGGCCCAGAAACATGAACAGGCCGAGAGAGAGCAGGCAAAACACAAGGAAGCAAAGAACGAAGATTCCCCGGTGCTCGAGCGTAGTCTCCAGCAATTGCTCGTAGCCGCGGCGGAAGTCTTCAAACTTCCGCTCGAAGCCGCGCTGGAAGCGTCCTAAAAACGACTTTGGCGCGTCGGCGCGATGTTCATGTCCCCGCATGATGAACATAACGAGCGTCGGAATCAGGGTTCGCGACAGCAGGTAACTGGCCAGCATGGCAAAACTCACTGCTTCCGCGAGGGGAACGAACAAGAATTTGGCTACACCGCTCAAGAAAAACATCGGAACGAACACGATGCAAATGCTGAGCGTCGAAACAAATGCCGGGACGGCAATCTGCTGAGCGCCGTCAAGAATGGCCTGCTTCATTTCCTTGCCCATGGCAAGATTGCGCTCGATGTTTTCGATCTCGACGGTAGCGTCATCGACAAGAATTCCTACGGCCAGCGCCAATCCTCCCAGTGTCATGATGTTGATGGTTTCACCAATCGCACCAAGCACGATGATCGACACAAAAATCGATAGAGGAATGGAGATCAGAATGACAATGGTGGGACGCCAGTCTCCTAGAAAAATGAGAATCATCACCGCAGTGAGAGCCGCAGCGATCAACCCCTCGCGCACCACACCCTGAATCGAAGCCCGGACAAACAACGATTGATCAAACAACGCCGTAACCTTCAGTTCCGGCGGCAACGCTTGTGCGGCTTGCAAAACGATATCTTTGATGCCGGCGACGATTTGCAGGGTAGAAGCGTTCCCATTCTTGTAGATCGACATCAGCGCGCCGCGATTACCGTCCTGGCGGACGATATTTGTCTGTGGCGCAAAACCGTCGCGGATGTGCGCGACGTCACGCATATAAAGCGTGGAACCGTTGCTGGTCTTGACGGGCAGGTCGTTCAACTCCGGGATGGTCTCCGGCGTCCCATTCATTTCCACGTTGTATTCCGTGGGGCCAAGCTTGACAGTACCGGTCGGAAGAATGATGTTCTGCGCATTCACCGCATTCACGATGTCATTGGGGGAGAGCCCGTACGCATGGAGTTTTGGAAGATCGAGATCGACCTGAATCTGGCGAATCTTGCCTCCGTAGGGGAAAGGGGTCGCGGCTCCCGGAACCGTTGCCAGAAAATTGCGCAAGAAGTTCTGGCCAAGGTCGAACAGTTGCTGCTCCGGCAGAGTCTTACTGCTGAGGCCTAGTTGGATAATGGGGGTAGTCGAGGCGCTATAAGAAATAATCAGCGGAGGGGTTGTCCCGGGTGGGAGGCTGCGAACCGTCGTTTGGGCAATTGCAGTGATCTGAGCAATTGCGCCCTGGACGTTGGTTCCGGGGCGAAAAAAAACCTTAATGACACCCAGGCCGTTAACCGACTGTGACTCCATGTGCTCAATATCGTTAACCGTAGTGGTGATGCCGCGCTCGGAGTTGGCTACGATGCGGTCGGCCATATCCAGCGGCGACATACCGGAGTAAAACCAGACCACGGAAACTACTGGAATATCGATGTTGGGAAAAATGTCGGTTGGAGTACGGAAAACTGTTACAAAGAAAAGGATAATGATGACGAGGGCCATCACCACAAACGTGTACGGACGCCGGAGAGCTAACGCAACAATCCACATCGGCTAGGCCACCACTCCAGAATTTGAACGAGAAGCGAGATCGCGCTGCACTGTTGTTAAGTAGGAACCCACAGATTTCGATTTAGATTCGATACTGATCGTATTGGATTCTAAATCGGTCCCTATTATATGGTAGGGTAGCACTATGCGGCAAAAGCCCTCGGCCAATCATGACCACAAAAGCCGTAAGGCTCGTGCGCCCGGACGGCCGCGCAGCGAACACGCGCGACTGGCGATTCTGCGAAGTACGCTGAAAATTCTGGGCAAAAATGGCTTCTCGGACCTGACCATCGAAGACGTAGCGGCGCATGCCGGGGTGGGCAAGGCGACGGTATACCGATGGTGGCCGAACAAGGCCGCGCTTATCGCCGACGCGTTCGCCAACAGTACGACGCGTCATCTGCATTATCCCGACACAGGGTCGGTGTGTACGGATATGAGTCAGCAGATGCGTCAGTTGGTGAAAATTTTTCGCAGCCGCCGCGGCCGCATTGTCTCCGCAATTCTTGGTGGCGGGCAGAGCGACAAAGAACTCATCAGCGCCTTTCGCGAGCGCTTCCTCCTGCCACGACGTTTGGAGGCCTACGCGACGCTTCGCCGCGCAATCCGTCGCGGCGAACTGCGCAAAAATATTGATCTGGATTTAGTTCTAGACTCACTCTACGGCCCCATTTACATGCGGTTCCTCATCCGGCATGACAAAATGACGCCCGACTTTATCGACCATCTTTGCGAGTTGGTGCTACGCGGCGGGGCGCGGCCGGCGCAGAAGTTTCTGAAGCGTGCGTCGCGCTAGATCCGTTTGCGTAGCTTTTCTCAGCGAGGAATCCACTGCGCGTGGTTCGTGAACAGGCCGTTAACAAAACAAATCTGGTAGGCCACGAACAGTCCGAAACCAAGACTCAATAAGCCTGAAGCGAATGCCAACCGGCGGGAGAATTTCTCCCGGCCCCTTCCGACCATTACGAACGCGGAGGCGATGCTCATGGTGATCAACATCATGCCAGCGATGGTGCCAACTCCAAAGATCAAGAGGTACGCAATTGCCCAGTGGTAGTTTCGAATCGTGGTTAACACCAGCAGTGCTACCGCCGCCGAGCCGGCAAGTCCGTGCACCACTCCCACCACAAATGGCCGAAGATATTGATACAAGCCAGTCCTGCCAAACATCCGATCCATCCAAGCGACCGGGGCGTCAGAATGTTCTTCGGCAAGGTGAACGTGGGGGTGACTGTGCGTGTGGCTTCCGTGACTGTGAGAGTGCGAGTGGACAACAGTGTCGACGTTGTCTCGTGCAGGAGTCAGAACCGGTCCACTAGGAATCGAACGCAAAAATCCGGACACATTCATCAAGCCAAGAATAATCAGCATTACGGCTACCGATAATTCCATGCTCAAACCCACGCGTACTGGGATCACGAGATTGAAAAGAATGATTGCGGTGCCAACCGCGAAGATAGTAACCGTGTGTCCCACGCCCCAGAATGCCCCGATCAGCGCAGCCTGAGCCCTGTTCCGCTGGTTGCTCACGATGGTGGTAACCGCGATCACATGGTCGGGATCAGTGGCATGACGCATGCCCAGGAAAAATCCGACTGCGAGAATGGAGAGAAAACCAATCATGGCGTTCGACGATCAGACTGTCGCGGGGTTCCGTAATGCCGTCAGGCGCGAGGCTAGAAAGTCCAAAAACATTTGCATCCCGTCTCCAGTTTTGGAGGACAGCTGAAAAACGGGCATGCCCGGTCGCACGGCCTGAATATTGTTGTATGCGGTTTCCCAATTAAATTCAACCGCCGCGGCTAGATCCATCTTGCTGACAATCGCCACGTCGGTGCTGTTAAAAATAGTTGGATACTTCAGTGGTTTGTCCATCTTGTCAGTCCTTCTTCCTACTTCCTATGACCTGGGGGAAGATATCCGTCTGGTGTTGATCTCGGTAACTGAAGGCGAGCCAAGATGCACTCGTTCTCATGCTCTACACGAGTGTTCGCTTGAGCACGATTTCTTTGACTCGCTGCAAATCTTCCTCCGTGTCCACGCCCACCGAGTCATAACGAGTCTCGCCGACATAGATCGGAATCCCATTTTCCAAAAAGCGCAGTTGCTCCAGTCGCTCGCTTTTTTCGAGCGCAGATTCGGGGTGGCTCACAAACCAGTCGAGGGCCGACTTTCGGTAGGCATAAAGTCCCAGATGCTTGAAGTAGCGCGGCCCAGTTCCATCGCGATCGAAAGGAATAGTAGCCCGTGAAAAATAAAGCGCGCGTGCATCTGGAGCGGTTACAACTTTGACTGCATTGGGATTGTTGACATCCTCCATCGGACACGGAGTTTTCACGGTCCCCACCTGCACTTCAGGATCGTCGATGACTTGCAGGAGGGCCTCGATCTGTTCGGGGCGGACGAGAGGTTCGTCGCCCTGCACGTTGAGGTAAACGTCCGCCGCAATTGAGTTCGATACTTCGTGAACCCTTTCGGTACCGCTGCGATGAGCGGCAGACGTCATTTGCGCCTTCCAGCCGTATTTGCGGCAAGCTTCGAGAATCTCGTCAGAATCGGTTGCTATGATGACATCGAAGATCAGGGGCGATAGACGAACCGCTTCATACACCCATCCCACCAGGGGCTTCCCGGCGATCTCGCGCAGCATCTTGCGGGGCAGACGTGTCGAGGCGAGCCGAGCGGGAATTACGGCCAAAATATTCATGAGGGGACTAGTTTCCAGTTTCCTGGTCCAACTCGCAAGTGTCAATTCTGTGGGATCGCTTCGACAGCCCTGTTTGACACTCTTTTGTCATGCCTCATAGAATGAGGGACTGGATCAGGCGCGTCATACCGGTGCGTTGCT
>Ga0209422_1000011_pt1 | contig 60172 bp, 56 predicted proteins | sample BlaSpr_A8_OM2_M3_FD_187983 | JGI IMG/M metagenome (GOLD analysis project Ga0209422, IMG submission 187983) | Forest soil microbial communities from Thunder Bay, Ontario, Canada - Black Spruce, Ontario site 2_A8_OM2_M3 (SPAdes) (version 2) | ecosystem: Environmental > Terrestrial > Soil > Boreal... | reverse complement strand
GCGGGCGAGGTGCGTCACGGCTTTCACGATGTCGGGTAGAGAAATTTCTTGAGGAAGATAGAAGGTGTCGTCGATGCTCTCCTGCGGCCAGGCCGCCCCGCGAAGTTTCTCCGCCGTAAGTAGAAGCACGCGGCAGCCGGTGCGTTTGCACTCGCGCATGAACTCCTGTCCTTTTTCATAGGTCGTAATGCACAGGAAGGTCAGCGGGCGCGATTCCGGCATCGGGCTTCCTTTCAAAATCGGGTGCAGAGGATATCACGACATCGCTGAGAGCGGTATCGGTTATTTTCGGTTGCTTGAGTTTCTTTCAATCCACCGAGGATTAAGTTATATTCTCAAGCCGGTCCGGTTTATATGCTCGCTGGAGGCTTCTTATGGCTACGCAAACTCGTGCTGAAGGCAAAGCCCGCAGCTTTGGGGAAAACATTGAAAGCGACCTGGCGTCGCGATTTCTTCGCGTCGTCGAAGTGGCGGCGATTGCGTCGGCCCGCACCATGGGTCAGGGCGAGCGGAAGCTCTCAGATGAAGTGGCCACCGAAGCCATGCGTCACACCATGGACTCGATCCCCATGCGCGGCACCATCGTCATTGGTGAGGGCGAGCGAGACGAAGCGCCCATGCTTTATATCGGCGAAAAGGTTGGAGCTGAGTTTCCCGATGGGCGCGAAGTCCCCGAGGTCGACATTGCGGTTGATCCGCTGGAGGGCACGAATCTCTGCGCCACTGGTGCGCCGGGATCGATCACCGTACTCGCCGCCTCTGAACATGGAGGATTGCTCAACGCTCCCGACTGCTACATGGAAAAAATTGTGGTCGGACCTTCTTGCAAGAACGCCGTCGATCTCGACGCTCCCGTGGCCGACAATCTGAAAAACATCGCGAAGAGGATGAATCGCGACGTGGAAGACCTGGTCGTCATCGTGCTCGATCGCCCGCGGCATGAAAAATTGATTGGAGATATTCGTGCCGCTGGGGCCCGCATCCGCCTGATCGGTGATGGGGATTTGTCGGCGGGTATTGCCGCCGCTGTTATCGGGACCGGAGTGCACGCGGTCATGGGTTCAGGCGGCGCGCCGGAAGGCGTGATCACTGCGGCCGCTATTCGCTGCCTCAACGGCTATATGCTCGGCCGCCTGGTGGTGAAGCCGGATCAGGAAGAGCGCCTTGCCCGGATGGGCATCAAGGACAAAAACAAAATCTACGAGGCTGAGGATCTTGCCCCCGGCAAACAGCTCATCTTCGCTGCCACTGGCGTTACCGATGGTGCGCTCATGAAAGGCGTGCGCTTCTTCGGCGAAGGCACTCGCACATCTTCTGTGATTCTCACACTGCAGACGGGCAAAGTGCGATTCATCGAGAGCATTCACCTGGAGAAGGGGCCGGATATTAAGGTAAGGTTTGCCTAGACATCCAGCGAGAAAGCTTTGACTATTTGAATCGGATCATCTAGACTAACAATCTAGGTGAATAAGGTGAAAACGATAGGCTTGTTTGAAGCTAAGCAGAAACTGTCGGATTTAGTGGAGCGCGCCAGCGAAGGAGAGCAGATTGGAATCACGCGCAGAGGAAAGCTGGCGGCCATGCTGGTCCCGGCTCACAACAAGGTTACGTTGAAGCAAGCATTTGCCGACATTGAGCGGATTCGCATGCGAGCCAAACCTCTGCCTAAAGGAGTGACGATCAAGGACTTGATTGAAGAGGGCCGTACTTGAAGCGTTTTGTATTGGACGCCTCTGTCACCTTGGCTTGGTTTTTGGATCGCCCGACGGGTCAGTATGCCGACCGTGTCAGGGAGTTGTTGCTGCGTGGCAGTCGAGCCGTCGTGCCCGAGCTTTGGCAACTTGAAATCGCGAATGGACTTATCAATGCCGAGCGGCGTGGCCTGTTTACCCTTTCAGACACAGCCGAGGCCCTGCAGAGTCTTGACATTGTGATTGGGCAAGCCATCGAATATAGCAAGGACGCTATTTCAATGCGGAGCGCTATGCGCACTGCGCGCGACTTCCGGCTTACAGCTTATGATGCTGTCTACCTCGAAACATGTCTCCGGCAGGAGTTGCCGCTGGCGACACTCGACCGCGAGCTATTGGCCGCCGCCTCCAAAGCCAGAGTCGAAATCGTTTCCTGAGGGCTCCGAAGCTGTCGCTGGCTACTTCATATATTCCGAATTATTCTTCAAGTCTTCGGGAATCTCGGGGAACGGCGGGAACTCCTGCGAGTATCCTTTAAACAAGCTTACGGTAACCTCGGCTCGCCGCGTGCCGTCGTGAACGGCAATTTTATGTTGATGTCCCTTTGAATACCCTTCCCATAGTGAAACGCCTGCGTAAACACCATCCTTACGCAGGATGTAATAGGTCATGTCGACGAAGCGGATCTTGTTCATGTCGCCGTTGTAATTGCGAACGATGCGCTTGAGCGCGTCCATGCCGGCTTCTTGCGGTGACATGCCGTGACGCATATTTTCGACGATGGTATGCGCTCCCGCGACCTTGATGTTTTCTTCGCCGCTGCCGGTTGCGCCGGCCGAACCTACGTCTTGATCGGTATAGCAACCTGCGCCAATGACGGGCGAATCGCCGCAGCGGCCGGGGAGTTTGAAAGCCAATCCGCTGGTCGTGGTGCAACCGGAAATTTCGCCTTTGTCGTTTAACGCGGAGCAGTGAATCGTGCCGGTCGGCGGGAACAGAACTTTGCGCACGGCTGCCAGTTGATGCTCCGGCGCGATACCAAGATCGGCCGCGCGAGCCCGCAGATTCTGTATGCGCTCCTGCCACAATTCAGCTTGCGGCTTTTGCTCGCTCGGTTTCGCTGCGGGAGCCTGCCAGTGCGGATCAGCCAACCCCGGCCCCCACCAGTCGTCGGTCGAATGAAATTCCTTCCACAATAGCCAGATCTTCCGCGAATGTTCAGTGAGCAAATTCTCGCGTGGAAATCCCACAGCAACGGCAAATCGCTCGGCGCCCTCGCCCACCAGCATGACGTGGCCGGTGTGTTGCATCACTGCCTTCGAAACCAGCGATACATTCTTAATATTTCGCACGCCGCCCACCGATCCAGCGCGCCGCGTTGGTCCGTGCATGCAGCAAGCGTCGAGCTCAACCACGCCCTCTTCATTTGGAATTCCGCCCAGCCCAACGCTGTCGTCATTAGGATCGTCTTCCGGGCCTTTGACCACGCGCAGAGCGGCGTCGAGCGTGTCGCCACCGCTTTTCAAAAATGCAAATGCATCGTCCAGATAATTGAATCCATTATTAGCGCAGACAATAATCGGGCGCTTGCGCGCGGCACCTTGAGCATCGCGTGTTTGCGAGCTGGAACTCGCATCTTTTTCCTGAGCTTGCGCTCCAACTCCAGCAGCCACAGCTCCCAGAACGGATGTCTTCACAAAATCACGGCGCGAGAAAGTCATTCGTAGTTCTTCTCCTGAGAACGGGAAGGATATCACGCGGCTGACGCGTTTTTTACTCGCAGCGGCGCGCAGCTTGGCGACAAATGTTGAGGCGCGATTGGCGAGGTGGCTTTTGATGAGCCATGACCGGATCGGGGCCAAGATGCTTCCTCTAACCCAGGGGTTTCTGGGCTAAATGCTTGGAACACGCAGGGCCAGCGTGAGCGTGGCTGCCGGAGCTTTGCAGAAAGCCGGAATGATCCGGTACACGCGCGGCAACGTTACCATTCTTGAGCGGGGCAAGTTGGAGCGGACGGCTTGCGATTGTTACGAGATCATCCAGGCGCAGAAAAATAAGTGGTATAAGGAAGCTGAGTAGGCCTCGAAGAGGGCCGCAGCCTCCAACTGTGGACTGCTCCATGGCACGTTTGAGGCGGACATCCGCCACCCATCAGCTACTTCAGGTTTGTTATTCCTCCACGTACAGGGTCACCCGGATATAGGTCAGTCCGAATTCCGTTTAACTTCAGGCTTAAGCCCACTGCGTCGTGCCCCCTCCGTACGGGAGCATTTTCAAGACGAACATCGCCCCTTCGTCGCCAAAATGGCGCCGAATGACGATGAACTGGGAAGCCACAGACTTTTCAGCTAAGAGGACTCTTAATAGCGCAGATTGCACAGAAGCTTCCTATCCCTGCATCCACCGACGCTACCTCCGCGCGTTTGATTGCGCTTCCCCCAGCGGGAATGCCACTCAGTCTAGTGAGCGATAACAGCGCGACGAGGTCGTGGTTAATTGATGTCGCAAGAGGGGTGGGATCGGCCTGCAGGACGGCGAAGGACTACGGCGATGACGTTTTCAACGGCGCGCGTAATCGTTCTCGCCTATTGTGGACTACGGTCCGCGACCGCGCCGAAACGGTGACGAACGAACAGCCACTGAAAGTTCTGGCTGTCGTGGCCGGTGTAGCAATCGTTGTGGGAGTGGCTTCGCGAGTATGGAGGTCCAATCGATATGAATAATGCGGTGCACCCTCAACGACCTTTGGCGCAGGTGGTGTCCGATGCCACGGAAGAAATTAAGGAATTTGCGCAGACGCGGTTTGCATTGCTGAAGGCTGAGCTGACTCAGAAATTTCAGTTGTTGAAGGTTGGAGTTTTGCTGGCCGCCGTTGCGGGAATACTGCTGGCTACAGCCTATATTTTGCTTACTCTCGCTCTGGTGGCATTGGTGGCGAGCGCCCTCCCTGGCAGCCCTTTCCGATGGGTATTTGGGTTTCTCGCTGTCGGGGTCTCATGGGCTATCCTTGGGGGTATCGTCGCTTATTTCGCCAGGCGCGAGTTTGTGGTGAATAGTCTAACGCCTGAGAGAACGATCCAGGTGTTGAAGGGCGACAAAATCTGGATTCAAAGCGAGGTAAAAAGTACATTATGAGCGCAAATCCTCTAGATCAATTGGAGATCCGTGCCTTGCAGCAGCGCGATCAGGTGCACGGCACAATCGAAGAACTGAAGGGCAAAGTGGAAGAGGCGCGCGCCAAGCTGGATGTAAATACCATCGCCCGCAACCACTTGTTGGGCGCGTCGTTGGTGGTGTCTGCAATTGGTTTTCTGAGCGGATATGGTTTGGCTGGTCTGTTTACGCGCAGGTAAATCCGCATTGTGTGTATTGCGAAAGCAAGGAGACAGCAATGCCCGTATTTAACAGGTTGGCGAAAGCAGTTGCGAAACCCATTCCACGGATCGTGACGCCACAGATTCACAGCCTGATTGACTATGTAAGTGCTGGAGTGTTCCTCGGCAGCGCCGCTTGGTTTTGGAGCCGCAACAGACGGGCCGCCGTCGCCGCACTGATTTGTGGCAGCACGGAGTTGGCTCTCGTGCTTCTCACCGATTATCCCGGAGGAGTGAAAAAGTCCATTAGCTTTCGCACGCATCGAGAGCTGGATTACGGATTAGCGGCCATGGTCGCCACCATGCCTAAGGCGTTGGATTTCAAAGACGATGACGAGAAAAACTTCTTTCGACTTCAGGGCGCTTTGATTACCTTGCTGGGAGAAGTTACTCAAAATGGGACTCCCATAAGGCGGTCGCGCTCGCGCGCCGCCTGAAGGGCAGCCGTCCTGAACGGCAATCGAGACGCGTGACTATCCGCCGGCCACTCCACGATAACGGCCCACCAGTCCGGTGCGGCGACTGACGGAGGGGTTCGGCGCGACGTCACTAATCGACCGCACGTTGCCATTATTCTTGTCCGAGCGGAAGCGCAGCAGCGCAGCAATGTTCCCGACCTTGTCAAATTCTGGGTCGTAGTCGACGTAAAACAATTCAATATTCTGGCGAATGACCCGCGGCAGGATCGCCTCCGCTACATCTACGACCTCGCGCGTTTGCCGGCCGCACACTGGACACCAGTTCACCAGGTGAGCATCGAGATGGCCGCAAGCGGAGCACTCCACAGCCTGGGCGTGATAGTTTTGTCCCACCAGCAGCGTCTGCACTTCGCCTGACTCTAGGGAGAACAGTACCTTTCGCAAGCCGGTGACGCCACGAGCGCCGCCCCGGGCCTGACTCAGGGCCTCGCGAACTACTTCATCACAACGCCTCTTCTGCGATTCAGCGAAAAGCCTTTCCGCCTGCGAACGAATTTCGTCGCGGCTCACATGCGCGACCTCGGTAGTAAACCGGCCCAGCAATTTCTGCGAGACATAAGGATGCAGTTGCGGTTGGAAGTGCGGCCAGTGAATCTCCTGGCAGCCCAATATCCAGTTCTCGAAAACGCCTTTGTCCAAGGCATCCTTAAGGAAGTCGGCGACGGACTTGAAGTGCTGGCGGGTTTCGTCGGCGACGCGGCGCTCGGCGTGACCTGCGTCGTATCCGGCAAAGCCATCGCTGCGGCCACGGCGGGGAAGGGGATGAAAGAAATCCATGCGTTCGGTCAACTCGCCCAGACGCAGATCGAAAAGGCGAGCGCGGTGCCGATCCACCAGAAGGATGCCGAGACTGGGAAATGCTCCCAGCAGTTGAGCCAGCGGCTTCAAATGGAAATGACGGTCCACCAGAAGCTGGGTTTCACTCAAATGTGCGGGCAGATCATACTCGCGCCAAAAGCCCTGCGCGGAGCAGGCAAATACCGCCTTGGCGTGCGACCCAATGCCGCGCAGTTCCTGCGACAGGCGAACGATGCGATCGAGATCGGCGCGGGCAGGCTCACTTTTCTCCTTACTCTTTTTCTTCTCTTCCAACTGACGAAGAGCTTCGCGCGCCAGGTCCTTGGTAAGGATTGCGTCTTCTTTGTGGGCTTTATTGCGAGGCGTCCTGGGCTGAAAGTAAAAACTGAGAGCGCAGGCTTCCTGGTCTTCAAATCGTGCGAGTTCCTGGATCTGTTCACGACTAATCATTCGCGGTCCTACTCCTTTATGTGGAATTGGGTTTACGCGGTCCCGGTCGAGGCGAATCGTCCTTTAAATTGTCTGGCGAAACTGGGCGACTTGCGTAAGTGATCGCGTGCGGCAGAGATGGAATTTAATACCCGGTCCGGCGGTGCGCCAGTGATAGCGGAAATCTCGTCGACGCCGAAGCCTTCAATGGCATGCAGAATAAAAGCCTCGCGATGCGATGGGCTCACATCTCGGAGCGCGGAAGCGATAAGGTGCATCATCTCGTCGGAGCCGACAATCTGTTCGGGAGTGGCAACGCGTTCATCGGCAATAATGCTTTCTTCGGTGATGGATTCGTCCGACTGATGAAATTGCAGTTCAGCCTCGTCGCTGGCTTTTACATTGCGTTTGCGCGCCGACTCTTCCAGGCACACTGCGCCGCCGTTCGTACCATCCGGCTGCGAGAGTTCGTCCAGCGCGCGTATAGCCAAGCGGTAGAGCCAGGGCTCAAGGGCCAGCCGTTCCGGCTTTTCCTGGCCATCTCCCAGAGCGGCGGCGATGGTTTCGTCGATGACTTCCTCCTTGCTGATGGAGTCTTCTGCAACCATATCCGAGGTTTCCCGGAAATAGATCTCGCGTTCCACAAATCGCTCCAGGCGCGCCAGATTCACATTCACGTAAGAACGAACGTCGTCGGATGAAACGGTCGCGGGAAAAACTGCCGCCAAAGTTTGCTCGAAGGGCACTGATGTATTGCGCCGCGCCGAGACATCTTTTTGGCGCCGCGTCCACTTGTGCGAGGAACGCAGCAGATCTTTGTGTTTATTGAGTTGCTGCAACAGATCGTCGAAGGCATTCTTCACGGCGGCGGACGCGGTAGAGGCCTTGGCCTGCACCGCCATCTGTCCCGAGGGTAGACGCAGATTGAGGGAAACGATGATCCCTTCGCGCGCCGAGGTTTCCTCAATCATACCTTTTAGATGAACGAGCTCAGGGCGGAAAACTTGCAGGCGTTTTTGCAGTTTTTCGATGTGATGTTGAATTTCTTTTTCGGAGGCTGGAGTCTTATGAAGACGATAACTGATGTGAACGTTCATGAGCACCTCGAGCTTGCAAACAGAGCGGAGCAAACCAGTGCTTTCTAAATCGATTCTACACCCCGTGCGCGAGGTGCAAAAGCGAGAATTACAGGAGTAATTTTAAACGCAGATTATTTTGGGAATCGCAGGCAACCTTGCATCTTAAGAACCGCTTATTCGCGTCCGCCTTCCACGCCAGATGTGATCCGGGACTATGAAAACAGCGAGAGTCATGCTTGTTGCGGGATCGGCTTTAATTTCTGCGATCGTCTAAAGTCTTCTCTAAAGAAATCGGCATGACGACATTTGTTCTGGGAATAAACGCGGGTTGGAACGGTTATCTCATTGAGAGATTGACACAGGAAGGGCAGTTGGCTAGTAAGAAACAAATCCTATCAACCAATGAAAGTTTTTGTATACCTTTCCTAATTCTGTGCGTCCATTCAAGAAGGACCGGGCAGGTCGCAGTGAGGTAGCGTCGAACGATATATTCCCCGGTTGGCCTTGCTGAAGTTCGTTCGCTTGCATTTCGCAGCACGGCCATTGCCGCAGGCTTATCTTAGGCTGGTTTGCGAATGTAAAGAATTTGTCAAACTTCTGGCATTTCGTCCTAAAACGGTGCAAACGTTGTAGCCTTGAAGTTGTTGGGACTGTATGTGGGCTGTGCCGGAAGCGCTGCTTCCGCCGAGAAGAAGAGAATGTCGTCTCCAGTGAGGTTAGCTTTTTATGGGTCAAATTTCCGTTCCTATGACTACGGCGAAATTGGCTGATCCGACGAACTTCGTAAAACCGCTGGGAAGAATTCTCGTGGTCGAGGATGATCCGGCCGTTCAGAAGGCGCTGAAACGTCTGTTTGAATCTGAGGGGTACGTTGTGGAGATTCAAGCGAACGGGCAAGCAGCGTTAGAGAGTTTTCGGTCAGCCGCGCCGGCGGTCATTATTCTCGATCTTCGGCTGCCCAAGCTTTCCGGAAACGATCTGTGCAAGGAGATCAAGGCCCAAGCGCCAACCCAGCCGATCATTGTTCTGAGTGCAACGAGTGACGTATCTGACAAAGTGCTTTTGCTTGAGTTAGGTGCGGACGACTATGTAACCAAGCCTTTCAGTCCCAGGGAGCTACTGGCGCGGGTACGAGCGGCTCTCCGGCACACCGCTAGAAAACCAGAAGTCAGTCTGGTCAATTTCGATGATATTTCGATTGATTTCAAGAAAATGGAAGTACAGCGTGAGGGCAAAGTCGTGACTCTGACTGCGCAAGAATTCAAGGCGCTTAAATTCTTTGTGGAGAATGAGGACCGAGTGATCGGGCGAGACGAATTGCTAAACGATGTATGGGGATACCAGAACTACCCCTCCACCCGGACGGTGGATAATCACGTTCTAAAGCTTCGCCAGAAACTGGAACGCGACCCAGCCAGTCCGGTACACTTTCGCACAGTGCATGGGATGGGTTACAAATTCGTGCGCTGATCTTCGTGCGCTGATCCTAGTGGCACCTACATCCGAACCCGTTTCGCAATCCTTCCTGGGACATTCCGGCGGTGCGCTGGTGCCTCGCACGCGACTGCGTACTCGTTTTCTGCTGTCGATGCTGGCAATCACGGCGGGGCTGACGGCAATGAGCCTGCTGGCCGTGCGCCATAGCGTGCAAACGCACGTGCGCGAAGGGATTGTAAAAGACCTGCGAAATTCGGTAACCGCCTTTCAGAATTTTCAGCATGATCGCGAAGTTATGCTGACCCATTCCGCCGAGCTAGTTGCGGACCTGCCTATCACACGTTCCATCATGACCGCACACGATCCTGCCACTATTCAGGACGCGTCGAAAGAAGTGTGGCAGTTGACGGGAAGTGATCTTCTGGTACTCACAAATCGCAACGGCGGGGTAGTGGCTCTGCATACCAAATCGCCAGGTCTCACATATGCATCGGCTGAGAGATACTTCGAACTTTCCAAGAGCGAAGAAGATATGAGCCACTGGTGGTTTGGAGACCACCATCTTTATCAGACTTTTGTGCAGCCGGTTTATTTTGGCACCAAGACGGAGGGTACGCTGCTTGGCTTCCTGATCATTGGCTATGAAATCGACAACCGCCTGACTCGTGAGGTAAGTAAGGTTTCTGCCAGCCAGGTCGCCTTCTCTTACGGTGGTGAAATCGTAGCTACCACATTGAGCGCGGCGCAAGTGAAAGGTTCGGCCTTGCAGGCGCTAGCGTCGGAATCCTGGCAAACTGGCCCGCGCGATGTCGAATTCGGCAACGAGAATTTTGTGGCGACTTCGCTTGACCTGTCAGGGCAGCAGCAAACTCCGGTTCGCTTGACGGTGCTGGGATCGTATGATGAGGCCACTAAATTTCTCGATAACCTGAATCGAATGCTTGCCCTGCTGGGGTTCACTGCGGTTTTGATCGGCAGCGGTTTGGTGTTCGTTCTCTCCCACACGTTCACCCGCCCTTTGAACAGCCTGGTGGAAGGCGTGCGCGCGCTCGAGCGCGGAGATTTCCACCATCCTCTCGATTCCAGGGGCAGCGACGAGGTTGCGGAACTGACTTCAGCTTTTGACCGTATGCGCGCCAGTCTGCTGAAAACCCAGCAGGCACTTTTGGAGTCAGAGCAGTTGGCGACGATCGGACGCATGGCTAGTTCGATTACTCATGATCTCCGTCATGCGCTGGCTGCCGTCGTAGCTAACTCTGAGTTTCTTTGCGACGGCGGCCTGACTCCCGCGCAACGGGAAGAGCTTTATCAGGAAGTTCGAACCGGAGTTGACCAGATGACCGACCTTATTGACTCCCTTCTTGAGTTTGCCCGAACGAGGGAGTCCTTGAACCCCGCCAATGCCAGCGTGGTTGAATCCGCTCAGCGGGCCATGCAAGCGGTGCAATTGCATCCGCGCCACCAAGGCACACAAATTTCGATTCATAGCGACGTAAACGGCTTGGCCTGGTTCGATGCCCGGAAGCTAGAACGCGCTTTGTACAATCTTCTTTTGAATGCATGTGAGGCAGCGCCGGGTAGCGACGGACAGGTGCAGGTCACGATAGAGCAGTCCGGCCCCGTCGTCACCATTGCAGTTTCAGACAATGGGCCAGGCGTGGCCGAAGAAATTCAGGACAAGCTTTTTCATCCCTTCGTAAGTTTCGGCAAAGAGAATGGCACCGGGCTGGGACTGAGTGTTGTGCAGAAGATTGTGCAGGACCACGGGGGCACCGTGATCATGGAGCGCACCGCGGATGCGCGAACCGTTTTTCGAATCACGATCCCCGGATGCGCCCCGCGAAACTGGACGAACGACGAGCAATCCGAGAGCGCTTTTGTGCCGGTAGGCGATCGAGCTACTGCAAAATCAATTCGACATTCGGATAAGTAATATCATCCGGTTTCTCGCTTTCGCCAGAATCCGAATATCGCGCGGGAGGATTTATGAGCAACCAGAGAACCCTTGCGCTTCGTGGAACCTTCATAGCAGCTGCGGCTATCTTGAGCGTGCTGAGCTTGTCCAGCTTGGCACAAGAAAGCGGAAGCCCGGTGGCCCCGGCTGACGGCGCTCGTTCTCTGCAGCAACTCGAATCTCAAGTGCGTGAATTGCACACAGTTCTCGACGAGATGCGCGCCGAGAATGCACAGTCACGCGCAGAGATGCGGGAACTGCGGCAGGAACTGGAAAGCACGCGTAAGCTCCTGGTGCCGTTGATCGCATCGACAAACCCATCGGCGACGAACCCTCAGGAAGCCGCGCCTAATAGCGAGAATTCATCCAGTGTGGTTTCTGGAAGCCAAAGCACCGTCAGCGGTCCCACGGACGCGGACTTGGGAAGCAGGGTTCAGAAGCTGGAAGAATCCACTCAGCTGCTAGGCTCGAAAGTTAACGAGCAATACCAGACGAAGGTGGAAACGGCTGGGAAATATCGCGCTCGACTGTCTGGGATTGTGTTGATGAACGCTTTTCGGAATGTCGGAGGGTCCGATAATTTGGATTTTCCGGATTACGCGCAGCCAGTCCCGTTGGGCTCTTCGCAGTCTAGTTTTGGGGCTACTTTACGGCAAACCGAGATTGGGCTAGAAATCTTTGGGCCAAATGTAGCGGGCGCGAAAACTACGGGAAACGTCCAGTTGGACTTTGCAGGAGGATTTCCGGCGACTCCCAATGGGGTCAACTTCGGTATCGCACGGCTGCAGACTGCGAGCTTGCGGCTCGATTGGAAAGATACATCTGTGATCGCTGGTCAGGATTCTCTGTTTATATCGCCTCTGTCTCCCACGTCATTCGCGTCGCTGGCAACTCCGGCTTTTGCTTATGCGGGAAATCTGTGGGGGTGGACGCCTCAGATTCGTCTCGAGCATCGATTCAATCTTGCAAATTCCCAGACCCTGACGTTGCAGGGAGGAATTCTGGACAATCTCGATTGGCAACCTCCCAATGCCGAGTTTTACCGCTCGGCGCAAGCTGGCGAGCAATCCGGTCAGCCGGCTTACGCCCTTCGCACTGCGTGGTCGCGGCCGGTGTTCGACCATCCGTTGAGTATAGGAGCGGCTGGTTATTTCGGGCGGCAGGACTGGTCGTGGGACCGCTACGTCGACGCGTGGGCTGGCATGGCAGATTGGCAAATCCCGATTCTTCGGCGCCTCGCGCTGTCCGGGGAATTCTATCGCGGCCGCGGAGTGGGAGGCCTGGGCGCAGGCATAGGTCGCGCCGTTCTATTCGGAGGCGATCCGTCCAATGCGTCGACACGCATTCGTGGCCTCGATTCCGCGGGCGGATGGAGCCAACTTAAGTTTCAGCTCACGCCCAAGCTGGAACTTAACGGAGTATTCGCGGAGGACAATGCATTCGCCACTGACGTTCGAGGCTTCGCTACGGACGCGAATAATTTTAGTCCGATACTAGGCCGCAATCGTGGCGAACTCGGCAACCTGATTTACCGTCCGCGCTCCGATCTGCTGTTATCGGCGGAATTCAGACGCTTGCATACTTTCCCTATCTTCGCCAGTCCAAGTGTGACCAACCAGATCAATCTTGCCATGGGGATACTATTCTGACCACGCTGCGCTCTGCTTATCTCCGGGCAATTTGTTGCATATGGTTGCTGTGCTGCGCTTATGGCGTGGCGCAGAATGGGGAACTCAAGTGCAAGGTGCGGCTCACGCGAAACGGGCGGCAGGTGAGTGACGCCTCCAAGGTTGTGGTCTGGCTCACTCCTTTGGGTTCAACTCCTGCGCCACCGCCGCCCAAGCAGCAGAAATCGCAAATTCCTCAGCTTGTGCAGAAGGACAAGAGCTTCCGTCCTTCTCTGCTGGTAATTCCGGCAGGCGGTCAGGTCGAATTTCCAAACCACGATCCTTTCTTTCACAACGTTTTTTCTTTATTTGATGGCAAGCGCTTTGATCTTGGACTGTATGAGAGCGGCTCAACCCAGTTTGTCAGATTCGACAAACCGGGCATTTCTTTCATCTTCTGCAATATTCACCCACAGATGAGCGCGGTGGTGATTGCGCTCAATACTCCGTATTACGCAATCTCGAATGCTCACGGCGAGATCGACCTTGGCGACGTTGCCCCTGGGCACTACCAGATGCATGTCTTCCATCCCTCGGTTTCGCCCGATGCTCTGCAGACGGCGGAACGTGAAATCGCGGTCACTGCTGGCGATACATTCCTGGCGAACTTCAGCCTGCCCGAATCTAGTCTAGAGATTGCTCACAAGAACAAGTACGGGCGCGACTATGACCGTCCGGATCCTGACAGCCCCGCGTATGCGAGACCCTGATGAGCGCAAGGGCGTCAGCTCCGGTGTTTAGCGATGTTTGATGAAATCGCCGGTTTGCAGTTCGGCCACTGCCTGGCGAAGCTGCTCCTGCGTATTCATTACGATTGGGCCATACCAGGCCACGGGCTCCTCGATCGGCTTGCCGGAGACCAGCAGGAAGCGAATTCCCTCCGGTCCGGCCTGCACCGTCAACTCGTCTCCGCGGTCGAACAATACAAGTGAATGATTGCTGACATCGTACTTCGCTGGAGCGTTGGGGTTGGCGGCGTGTTCGGTCAAGACTGCACGAGGATCCGAAGCGTCGCGGAATGTGCCGGAACCGGCGAACACATAGGCAAATGCATTGCGCGTGGTCTCAACTTTGAGCCGCTTTTTCTGGGCCGGAGCAACCGAGATATCAAGGTAGCTCGGGTCGGAGGCTACCCCTTCTACCGGTCCACGCTTTCCCCAGAATTCGCCGCAGATGACGCGAACGTGCGTTCCGTCATCGTCGGTGATCTCGGGAATCGCGCTGGACGGAATATCCTGATAGCGCGGGTCGGTCATCTTTAGAGACGAGGGCAAGTTCGACCAAAGCTGAAAACCATGCATGCGGCCCTGCGGATCGCCCCTGGGCATTTCCTGGTGGAGAATGCCGCTGCCTGCGGTCATCCACTGTACGTCGCCGGCGGTCATCTTGCCCTTATTGCCCAGGCTGTCGCCGTGCTCGACTGAACCCGCGAGCACGTAGGTGATCGTCTCGATGCCACGATGCGGATGCCAGGGAAACCCTGCCATGTAATCTGCAGGATTCTCGTTGCGGAAATCATCCAGCAGCAAGAAGGGATCGAAATCCTTGGTTTTGCCGAAACCGAAGGCGCGTTGCAGCTTTACGCCCGCCCCCTCTATGGTCGGCTTCGGTTGAATAATCTGTCTCACCGGTCGGAGTGACATAACTCTCCTCTTTCTGCGCGCCGCCGATACTCTGAGGCTGCGCCGCGAACTTTATGCTTTTATGAACTGGACATCCAGGGTGATGGTGATTTCGTCCCCGACAAGGAAGCCGCCCGTCTCGAGCGTGGCGTTCCAGGTAAGGCCGAAGTCTTTGCGGCTGATCCTGGTGGTTGCCGACAGCCCTCTGCGAGTGTTGCCCCAGGGATCTTTGCCCGCAGGCGAGGGACCTTCGACGTTGAACACCACAGTTCGAGTGACACCGTGAACGGTCAGGTCGCCCGTTACGGCCAACTCTCCATCGCCGGCGCGGGATACGCGCGTGGATTTAAAGGACAGCGTGGGGAACTTCTCCGCGTCGAAGAAATCGGCGCTTTTCAAGTGGCCGTCACGCTGCTCATCGCGGGTGTTGATCGATGCCGCTTCAATCGAAGCCTCGACATGCGACTGGCTTAAGTCGGTTTCGTTCAGGGTCAGGACGCCGTTAACGCGGGTGAATTGGCCCTTTACGTTGGAAATCATCATGTGCTTCACCTTGAACTCGGCAACCGAGTGCACCGGGTCGATGTTCCAGGTGGTGGTGGTTGCAGTTTGCGGGGTAGCAAGTGTGCTCATGTTATTTCTCCTTCGCTTCGATTAGATGCGTTACACCAATAATCGTTTCAACAACTATTAGAGCCAATAAATCAGGCTACCTGGCTGCGTGCGACGCGCAGGAGCTCGGTCAATTCCTGCAGGCGTTGCTGGCCCAGGTGGCCTAACTGTTTGCGATGGGCGGCCTGCACCGTTTCATCCATGCGGCCCAGAACTTTGAGCCCTTCTGGAGCGATGCGGACCCGTACGGTTCGCCGGTCTTTGGTTTCGCGGCAGCGCGAAATGAGTCCGCGCTTTTCCAGACGGTCGAGAAGACGAGTAACGTCAGGGTCTCGAGTGATCATGCGGTTGGCGATTTCGCCGCAGGGAAGGCCCTCCGGGGCTCCACGCAGGATCCGCAGAACGTTGTACTGGGTAGGAGACAAATCCTCCGTCTTAAGAACCTGTACCAGCCCGCGGGATAGCATATCGGTGGTACGCAGCAGGTCCAAGAACGCGGCCTCTTCGGGAGAGCCGACGAGCCGCGTGGCTTTCTTGGGTTCACTGTCCTTCATCTGTATCCACGATACTCGTTATAACGACCAGTGTCAAGACGCACACCCTCCAGGGAAGGTGTGCTGCAATCGTCGGTGAGGCTAGGCGATGGAAACCGTTTTGATGTTCATGAATTCGCGAATGCCGTTGGCGGAGAGTTCGCGGCCATGTCCCGATTGTTTGACGCCGCCGAAGGGAATGCGGGGATCGGAGACGACCATTTTGTTGATGAAGACCATGCCGGATTCGAGTTCGTTGATGAACCGCTCACACTCCTGGTCGTCGGTGGTCCAGGCGCTGGCGCCCAGGCCGAAGCGGCTGTCATTGGCGAGGCGGATCGCTTCGTCTATATCTTTGACTCGAAACAGAGACGCCACGGGTCCGAAAAATTCCTCGCGATAAGCGGGAGATTCCTTCGGGATATCCGTAAGAACTGTGGGAGCGTAAAAATTCCCGGGTAGCTTCAGCGGATGGCCGCCGGTGAGGACCTTCGCGCCCGCCTTAACGGTTTTTTGCACATCAGCGTCGAGAGAGGTAACGGCGTCAGCAGTAGCAAGGGGGCCGAGTTCCGTCTTCTCGTCGAAGGGATCGCCGATTCGAAGGTTCTTCATGCGTTCGACAAACTTCCGCTGAAAATCGTCAGCAATCGGCTCGGCGACGATGAAGCGCTTGGCGGCGATACAGGACTGGCCGTTGTTGATGACGCGGGCCTCGACAGCGGTGGCGACGGCGGCGTCAAGATTGGCGCTCGGCATGACGATGAAAGGATCGCTGCCTCCGAGTTCGAGGACGACCTTCTTGATACGCTTGGCGGCGGCGATTCCCACCTGAATGCCGGCCTGCTCGCTACCGGTCAGAGTCGCGGCGACCACGCGTGGGTCGTTCAGAATCGCGTCCACCTGCTGGGAACCGATGAGCAGCGTCTGGAACGCTCCCTGAGGAAACCCGGCTTCAAGAAAGATCTGCTCGATCGCAAGGGCGCACTGAGGGACATTTGAGGCGTGCTTGAGAAGTCCGACGTTGCCGGCCATAAGGGCAGGAGCGGCGAAGCGAATGACCTGCCAGAAAGGGAAGTTCCAGGGCATCACCGCGAGAATTGGCCCGATGGGAAGATAGCGGACAAAACTTTTCTTGGCTCCGGTTTCGATGACCTCGTCGGCAAGAAAGCGCTCGGCGTTGTCGGCGTAGTAGCGGCACCCTCCGGCACACTTGAGCGCCTCGGCCACTGCGGCCTTGAGCGGTTTGCCCATTTCGAGCGTCATGAGGTGAGCGAACTTGTCTTTGTCGCGCTCGAGGATGTCTCCCGCCTTGCGCATGCGGCGCGCGCGTTCGGAAAAAGACGTCTTGCGCTCGGCGTGGTATGCGTTGACGGCGAGCTGCAGCTTTTGCTCAATTTGGGCATCCGAAAGCGGATTAAAAGTTTTAACAACTTCGCCGGTAGCGGGATTAATGCTTGCAATAGCCATGAAATGTTTCCTTTGGAATTGGAGGCTTCAAAACTTCATGATAATGGGCCACTCGTTCCGGTTCCGGCCAGAGCGGCAGGCGAAGTCGACAGCGGTCATACCACTATACCATCGACGGGCAAGGTACTTATGAATGCGTATCACGCCCGTAAATCGAATACTGATGGGTTCCAGCGATCTTCTCGAAGCGCGTGCACTGCAGCAGGACGTCCTCCAAGAGGGGATTGTGATAGAGCACGTAGACGCTGCGGCGATGTTCGGTTAGGCTTTTTTCGAGATTTTCCATCGTCTGTCTCAAGCCTGACTCCGGAAACGGGTTAAAAAGATAAATCAACAGATGCTCATGAGGAAAAGAAAAGTCAGTTGCATCTCCGCAAATGGCTTCAAGGGCGAAGCATTTCTGTGACTCACCGCGATATCTTTTTAGATTGTCCTGCGCAGCCTGATGCAGTGCGGGAAGCAACTCCACTCCGATGATCCTGCGAAAAGGATAGTCTGATGCCATCAATAGCGTTCGGCCTTTGCCCGAACCGAGATCGACGAATGCGTAATCTCGAAAGTCAATATGACTTTGCTCGCGGAGAGCCTCAAGCATCTGGTGAAATAATTCGGCTTCCGTGGGCTGATATGGAGAGTGAAATACTCCCATCAGCCGGTCGCGCCAACTTACTGTGGCGCCGGTCGTGTTGACGCGGTAATTCCAGTCATAATCGGCGTCGCCGTAACGCTGGTGGCGGCGTTCCGGAGTAGAGTCGCGAAGAAACTCCAGCAACGCACTTAAGAGTTGGCGGGTCGCGGCCAAGCCACCCGACTTTACGGCAATTTCTTTCCAGCGGCACCACGCGGAGCCCGCCAGTCCGATAGGTGAAGCGGAGCGATCAATACTGCCCATTCTTCGCCATCATAAGCGATGTCACAGCAGTAACGCCGAGACTAAGGTTGCGAGTGGAACTTCGGTATGGGTTTGTATCCTGGGGGAAGACCCTGTGTAGCGAATGAGAAATCGTCCGGCTGGCGAACTTCGATCCGGCCTTCGGGTGTCAGTTTATACGGATGACCGTCGGGATCGACGGGAACTTTAGGCAGCCCCATAGAGCCAATAAGTTCTGTCATGCTCGCGGGTAAGCGTCCGGTGCGCTCCCCGAAATGAGTTACAGCTTCTTGTAGATGGGTTACGTCTTCGTCAACGCGCAACGCCCGCAAATGTTCTAATGCATTCTCCTTAATCTGTTTATCTTTTGTGGTCTGATAGGTAGCTGACCAGAGCATTCGCGCGGTCTGGTATTCACCAGCGTGCTGCGCCATTTGCGCGGCTAGAATCTTCACAAAAGGATGCGCGTTTGGTACACGGGATCCGCGATCGAAGGCGTCGGCGGCACCTTTGTAATCCGTGAGCTCCATGTAGTAAATGAAACCCAAGTCGTAGTAGAGCCGCCAGTCATCGGGATTGTTTTGAATTCCGTAATTCATCAATGCGATGGCACGTTCCGGTTCCCCAGCACCGTATTGCCTGGAGGCCAGGAAGCTGCTGCCAAAATCATAAGCGACGGTAAGATGTGGATCCAGATGCGTCGTGATTTCGAGAAGCGGTGCCAAAAGATTGTAATTGGGCGTGTTGTGATGATACTGGCTGCCAAAGTATTGAACCGCGCGAGTCCAGTAGATGCAGGCCATCAGCCCGTCATAACCAAGGCTGGCACGCTTAATCAACTTCGGAGAATTTAAGAACAGGACTTCGTCGAGCGTCGCTTGCGGACGAAGCAGGTCCGTGCGATGCAGAACCAGCGAACTGGCAGCCAGCGACAGAACCAGGCAGGCGCCGGCGATCAGCGAAATTTTGGTGCGATGCTTCATTTCAAGTCGCGGCGCTCGAAGATCAATACGGCCCCGCTCAGAGCCATTGCGGCATAAAACAGAGCGTAAAGAGTGTTGTGCAGAACAAGTTGCCCTGCGACCGGCTGCTCATGCGCGATCGAGCTGATGACGTTGAACGCTGAAAAATTCGGCACAAGGTACGCTGCGCCCATAGCCAGCCACCGCGACAGCCCGTGAGCCATGCCTGCAAAATTGCGCAGATCTTCGGCGAAGCTTCCGATCACAAACAGCGAGAAGGCGAAGACGGCGGAAAGCAAGGGAGACGAAAACGACGAGAACAACAGAGACAGTGAGCAGATGATCAGGAACTCAAGGACGATAAAGTACAAAGCCACGAGAATGAGCGCATCAGCGCGAACGAATTTGTGCGAAACGTAAAACAAAGCACCGAAAACTCCGATCGCCATAAAAAACGCATTTACGACGAGTGTGCCGGCCAGGCCGAAAAACTTGCCAATAATAAATTCCCAGCGCTGCACCGGACGTGAAAGAACAGTGTAGAGGGTTCTTTTTTCGATCTCCTTCGAGACCAGACCGATGCCGATGAAGATGGCAATCACGACTCCAAACAGAGAAACCGCGGTGAGTCCGAGATTGATGACCACTAACTTTTCGATTTCAATCGAAATCTGTCCCACCAGGATGGCAGCGCCTGAGAGCAGAAGCACGAATGCGATCAGGTTGTAGAGAACGCGGTCGCGTACCGCCTCCCGAAAAGTGTTAGAAGCAATGTGCGCGATGCGTGCTCTCATGCCGTTTTCCCAGCGGTAGTTTCGGCGCGCCGCAACTTCTCCACAAAATAAGCTTCGAGCGAAGTGCGCACTGGAATTACCGCAATCAGTCTCTGTCGCTCCCGCCGCAGAATATCGATCACCGCATCCTGCTGGTTCTCTTCAACAATGATGCGGACACGGTCGCCGGTCACATGACATTCCGCTCCGATGGCCTTGATCGCCGCCGGTACCAGAGTGCCCTGCCAGACGATCTCAACTTTGCCCTGCACGCTGGAAGTCAGATCTTCAACCGCTCCTACTCCGCGAAGCTCCCCCTTGTGAATAATGGCAACGCGGTCGCAGAGCGCTTCGGCGTCCGACAGAATGTGCGTCGAGAAGAATACCGTCTTGCCCTGGTGCTTGAGTTCTTCCATCAGGTCGCGCACTTCGCGACGGCCCATCGGGTCCAATCCAGACATGGGCTCGTCGAAGAACACCAGCTTGGGATCGTGCAGAATGGCCTGTCCAATTCCCACCCGCTGCAGCATGCCTTTGGAAAACTTTCGCAACTGCAAGCCCTGCACGTCGCGCAATCCTACCTGGTGGAGCACCTGATCGACGCGCTGGGTGCGCTGTTTGGCGGGCACCCCAGAGAGCTGCCCGTAGTATTCCAGGAGTTCGTGGGCGGTCAGGTAATCGTAAAAATACGGTTGTTCGGGAAGAAAACCAATCTGCGCCTTCACCGAAGGATCGGTCCATTCGCGGCCGAGGATGCGTGCCGATCCCGCGGTCGGGAACACCAACCCCATCAGAAGCTTCAGCGTTGTAGTTTTGCCGGCGCCATTAGGCCCGAGGAAGCCGAAAATCTCGCCATCTTCGACGGTGAGGTCTAAAGGCAGCAGGGCGCGCTTCGGCCGCTTTCGCCAAAAGCCGATCTTGTAGGTCTTTTCTAAACCGAGGATTTCAATAGCAGCCATTTCTTTTACGGTTGGCGGAAAGATGAGCGCTATCTCTCTTTTCCGCACAAAGAAAGTCTCAGGTACTTCGAGAGATATTATATGCAAACAAGAAGGCAATTGGGCTACCAGGGCATTACTGGAGTCACATTTGAAAAACGAGTGCTGGAAGCCTTGAGCGCCGCTGCTCGCCTGATTACCTTTTCGGGGGTGTAGTAGTCGATACAAAGCGAAGAGGCAGCGGACTTGCGTCCGCTGCCCCAGTTGTTCGTACTGACTCTGCCAGTGGTTGAACTACTGCCCAATCGGTAGTGCAGCCAGACAGGTGGCGCGTGCGCCCAAAGTAGCCACACCGTTGCCGCCTGGCGAGACGAAGCGGACGACGTTGTCCTCAACACCACAGAATTCCTTCACGCCCGTGGTATTGAGCGATGCGGGGAACCCGTCAGTGCCGAATTGCTGGTTGGCGCCGCCGATGGGGTCCGCGCCAACAGCCGTGAACAGATAGCCGCTCTTCGGGGTCGCGCCAGCCGATCCCAAAGCGAAGTCGATGATGCAAGCATTGGTGACGGCCGGACCAGCGGTGCAGCCCGCGTCAAGCGGACCAAGAACAGCCAGGGTGAGCGGATAGCCCGTGGCCGGATACGCTGTCACATAGCTGGCTTCGGCCGTAGCGATGGTGCGTGAAGAAGCAGCGGCAGACGACTCGTTAGCCGCGATGCGCGCGCGCAACAGGTTAGGAATGGCGATAGCTGCGATGATCAGGATGATGGCCACGACGATCAGCAGCTCAATCAGTGAGAAACCCTTTTGTTGTTTTCGCATGCTCTTAATCTTCTCCTCTTAATCTTTTCTGCCCTTGTCGGGTCTTGGTTATCAGGCTGGTCATCAAGTGACGCAGACGAACTAATCCTCGCACTTGCTGGGCCACAACCGCCAGTTACCTTGGTGTCGTCTTAAAGTTTTAGAAGGGGTTAATTTTCAATGCCCTGCAACACCTTAGTTTTCCCTGCTCAGGCTATTCGGGCGGTGCGAATGCCAAAATTCGTCGAATATCCTGACAATTCATGTCAGTTCTCAGAATTGCAAAAGTCCTATGGTAGAGCGAAGGCTGGAACCTTTCTTGCGTAAGAAACCCTGCCCGTAAAACTTGGACAGCGAGAGATTAGGAGGATCCGAGCGCACCCCGCGAACCGAATTGCCCAGGCATGTCTCAAGGATACTATTATGCTGTCCGACGGCCGCGTGGTTAGCGAATGCCAGCTGGTGGGCTCGATGTGAAAACCCTGCGTGGAACGCAAAAAAGGAACGAGGCAGCGGATTTACATCCGCTGCCTCGTTAAAGTGCGCTGCTACTTGCTCAACTATTGGCCGATCGGGTTCTTAGCCAAGCAGGTCGCCCGGGCGCCCAAAGTAGCTACACCGTTGCCTCCTGGCGAGACGAAGCGAACGACGTTGTCCTCAACAGCGCAAAATTCCTTCACGCCGGTGGTATTGAGCGATGCGGGGAATGCGTCGCTGAGGTATTGCTGGTTGGCGCCGCCGATGGGATCCGCGCCAACAGCTGTGAACAGATAGCCGCTCTTCGGGGTCGCGCCAGCCGATGCCAAAGCGAAGTCGATGATGCAAGCATTGGTGACGGTCGCACCCGCTGTGCAGCCCGCGTCAAGCGGACCAAGAACAGCCAGGGTGAGCGGATAGCCCGTGGCCGGATACGCACCCACATAGCTGATTTCGGCGGTAGAGATTGTGCGCTCAGACGCTGCGGCAGAAGACTCGTTCGCCGCAATGCGCGCGCGCAACAGGTTAGGAATAGCGATGGCTGCAATAATCAGGATGATAGCCACCACGATCAGCAACTCAATCAGTGAGAAACCTTTTTGTTTCCGCATTTCTTTCGCCCCTTTTTTGCTTCTTTGAATTGTGCTGCTCATCAAGTGCCGCAGTCGGGCTTCATGTTCGCACTTGCCGGGCCAAATCGGCTAGTTACCTTGGGTCGCGCCGCATCTTGCAATTCCATTATTTTCAGTATGAATGTAAACCAAAGTTCATTTTAAAGCTTTTGGGTCACTTTCCCATAACCAAAATGCGTCGGCTGTGTGACAATTCCTGTCATCCGGGTCTAATTTAGAACGAATCCAACTTTGTTTCTTGCGCTCACACCGGCCCCGGTTTAGACGCCCATTCTGTTTACCGTTCCTTTTGAAGTGCGGTAGGGAGTTAGTTATTGGGAACCAGTTCCGAAGAAGCCCAAGCCATAAGACCATCCGCGTCCGGTGACTAGGTATTTTCCGCTTTCACAAGCAAACAAGTTACGTCATCATGCTGCGGGGTCGAGCCAACGAAGAGATCAAGACTGGCCATAAGCCGCTCGAGCAATTCCTTGGGAGTGGTGGCGCCGCCGGCTTCCAATACGCTGAGGAGTCGTGGCTCGTCGAACTCTTCATCGTGGGCGTTGACGGCTTCCACCAGGCCGTCGGTAAAAACAATCAACCAATCCCCGGGCAAGAGAGCGGCGCTGGCCGATTCATATTTCGCTTCCGCCTGAATGCCGATGGGCAAGCCGCCTACATCCAGGCGCTCGATCAATCCTGAGCTGCGGCGGAGGATCGGCGTATTATGGCCAGCGTTGATGTAGGTGAAGATACGACGGTCGGCATCGTATTCGGCGAGAAAGGCCGTGGTGAAACGCAATCCGCCCTGACTGTTGGAACAGGCGTACTTGTTCATGTTCGCCACCAGTTCCGGCAGCGGGACTTGAGTCGTCGAAAGCGTCTTCAGGCTGGCCTGAAAAGTCGCCATTAGCATGGCGGCGGGTATGCTCTTGCCGGCGACGTCGGCCACCGCGAACATCACGCGATTCTCGTCGGGGGTTTTGCCAGGACGAGGAAACACGTCGTAGTAGTCGCCGGCGACGGTATTGGCAGGACGAGTGGCGTAGGCAATAGAAATCCCAGGGATTTGCGGCGGGGCGCCCGGCAGGAGCCAGGTTTGAATTTCGCGCGCAATCTGCAGATCGCGCTTCATGACCACGCGGTCGGCAATTTCCAGCATAAGAAGGAGAAACAGAAGCAAGCCGCCCCAGAAATGGAAGTCGAACTCCACCGCATGAAGTTCGTGTCCCGAATCGTGATAACTGAAGCCGCTGCTGGGAAACACCAGCATAGCCAGAGCCGCGATCAGAAGTACGCGCCGCGCGGGGGAAAGCTTTTCTAGAACTGCCCAGAAAAATTCTTTGACCACATGAAGCCGTCTGCCGCGACGGGTAAGGCCATCGGGGGTCTTGGCGGCTACGTCGCGAGAATACAGGCGGTAACTGGCGCGGGCTTCCGTCTCGAATTGCGACCAGAGTTGGGTGAGCTCCATCCCTTCAGTGACCCGCCTCCAGAAACCGTGCAGCCGAACTCCAACCGGAAGCCGCTGCGGAGGAACCGGTTGGGCAGGCGGAAGAGAAGTTGCCATAGGGGATGATTATAGAAGAGCAAGCGTAAAAACCTTGGACTCTGAATTTACTAAGTGTTGATAGAGGAATCGTCGTGGACGGTCACAATCAAGTTTCCTAGAACAATGGCAGCTGTTCGCTAAATGCTTGTGCGGGCCATTTGTTGGCAACGGGGTTCGCTCCCCGGGGATCTGCCCTCTTGATCCCATATTTCTGGCGAAGGCTGGCGATCAGTTGAGCGATTCGTTTTCCATAGGAGGGCGGCAGGAAGGAGCGCTCCTTATAGCGTGCGCGGTAGTTCTCCACCAACCGTGGAAAGCTCTGTTCGAGGAAGGGAAGGAATACGGCCGCCGAGCAGGGCTTGAGAAACAGCGGTCCGCCGAAGATATGTCGAGCCCCCGCTGCTGCCGCTTCTCGTATCACCGCTTCAAGATCGGCGGGCGAATCGGTAATGCCCGGCAGAACCGGCGAGCAACTTACGCCCACGTTGATTCCGGCTGCGCTGAGTTGGCGAACCGCATCCATGCGCAGGTCAGGCCGCGGCGCGCGCGGTTCTAGAATTCGCGCAAGCTCAGTATTTAACGTCGTGATTGTGATGTGAACGGACAGCGTATTGTTCGGCGAGAACTCGCGGAGCAGGTCTATGTCTCGAACGATCAGGTTGGCTTTCGTGACAATCCCGAGCTCGAACCCACTATGCCGGCCGAACTCCTCGAGAATGCTGCGCGTGACTTCGTATCGCCGCTCGGCGGGTTGGTACGGGTCCGTCGCGGTGCCGAGAGCGATGCCTTCCCCTGGCTTGACTCGCTTCAAGTCGCGCCTTAACAAATCCGACGTATGTTGCTTCACATAAATTTTCTGCTCAAACTCGCGGCCGTCGCGCATTTCCATGAATTCGTGGGTATAACGCGCATAGCAGTATTGGCACCCGAATTCGCAGCCGCGGTAAGGATTGATGGTCCAGGTAAAAGGCATGCCGCGTCCACTGATGCAGCGGTTCAGCAGTGACCTGGCCGGGAGCGTGAAATATTCGACATTATGCCCTTCGCGCAGAGATTCGCCTTCGGAAGCCAGGCGGGCGATTCCGACAAGCGGCGACTTCTCGGGCTGTGCGAACAGAGGAAGGGAAGACATTAGATTCGCCGTTTGTTCGCCTATAGTAAACCCGAGCAAGCTTGCCGTCAACCGCAAGATTAAATCAGGCTTGCTTGACTCAGGGTTGCGCGACTGATTTTTCTGCTGGCTTCTCGAAGATTTTCGGATCCACGGTAGGATTCAATTCCAGCGCTGTGTACTCTGCCGTGCTCGACTCCTGGCCGTTCTGCTTGTTGTGGCGCACAAACGGAATGTTGAGGCCGCCGACCGCTTTCCAGTCGTCCATATCGGTTTCTCCCTGCACCGGTCCTCGCTGGCCGAGCGTGCGGTAGGTCTCTTTCAGGATATGGCCGGTTTGTGGATCGACAAACCAACGGATCGAAGCGCCGGCGGCATTGACGTCGACAATTCGGGCTTCCGTATCGCCGACTTTTTCAGTTCCATCCGCACGAAAAAATACATTGGGATCCTTGGCATGCGATGCGATAAAAATGGGATCGCGTTTGATCTGTTCGAGAGTTTCCGCTTTTTGGGAAGAAGGGAAGTCGCGCGAGCCTTGCCCCGGCGCCGCCATAAATCCGGCTTGCGGCGTCACTACGATGTTCACCGTTCCGTTCGGAGTTTGCATCTCGGCGTGCAGATGATCCGGAAAAACAATGACGGTTTCCATGTGCATGGGGAAATCGCCCTGCGGAGTTTTCTGAGTTAACGTGACGCTCGCTTTCAGAGAGTTGATGTTGGCGAGTTTCGCCTCGCCTCCCATGGCGGCAACAACTTTGGCCGCCAGCGCCTTGCCCTCTTCATTCGAAGCCGTCGGCTTCTCAGTCGTCTCTTCCTTCTCCGCTTTCGTGCCCGGCGGGGGCGGAATGCTTATATCAATTTCTGTGACCGGACCAAGCGAGGCTAGCGGCTTATCAAACTCTTTCGTATTGCCAACCACCAGTACCGCGAGTTGATCGCGGTGAATATACTTCGCAGCCACCCGATTCGCGTCGACCGCTGTAACCTTTTGGATTTCCGCGGGAAACTTGTCGAGCCAGTCCGCCGGATATCCGTAGAATTCATAGGTCACGCGCTCGGCCAGAACTTTGTCGGGCGAGTCGAGACGGAAGATGAAGGCATTCAAGATGGCGTCTTTCGCCTGCTTGATCTCGTCGTCGGTGATCGGCCGCGTCGCCAGAGTCGCAATGTCCTCATCCAGCGCCTGGATCGATTCGATCGTCGTCTGGCTCTTGGTTCCCACGGCGAATTGTAGAATGCCGGTATGCCCAAAGTTTGCGCCAAGGCCACCACCCACGCTGTACGCCAAACCGCGCCGGGTACGGATGTCGTTGAACAACCGCGAAGAGAATCCTCCGCCAAACGCTTCGTTAAAAACTGAAACAGCGTAATAGTCGGGATTGTTGCGGGTGATGCCGAGCCCTACCATGTGAATACTGCTCTGATTTACATCTTCTTTCGAAATCTGATAGTAGCCGGGTTTTGCCGGGTGATATTGAACCTCATCCTTCGGCAGTTCGGGACCCTTGGGCCATGACTCAAATGCGGCGCGCAGTTTGGCTTCCATCGCTTTGCTGTCGAAGTCGCCCGTCAGGCCCAGGATGATATGGTTCGGGTGGACGTAAGTCTTGTGCCAATCGAAAAGATCCTGGCGGGTGATAGCCTCGATGGTGGCGTATTCCGGCTCGCGCGCGTAAGGATTGTCCTTCCCGTACGCCAATTTGACCGCCTCGCGGTGCGCAATTCCGCCGATATCATCGTTGCGGCGCGAGATGCTATCTTCCGCCTGCTTCTGAGCGAGATCGAGCTTATCTGCTCGGAATTCCGGATTTCTTAGCAGATCATCGAATACCTTGAAGACATCGTCGAAGTCGCCCTTCAGGCAACTCAACGAAATGCTGGTGGAATCAGAGCCGCCGCCAGTTTCAACTTTGGCGGCGCGCACTTCAAGGAAATCATCAAGCTGATCGCCGGTTTGTGTTTTGGTCCCGCCAGTCCGCCAGACCTCGCCGTAAATATCCACGAGCCCAATTTTGCTGGCGGGTTCATTGTGAGCGCCGCCACGGATGCGCGCTGAGGCGTTGATCAGCGGCAATTCATGATCTTCCTGAAGAAAGATCACCATCCCGTTTGCAAGCTGAATGCGCTTGGGCTGCTGAGGCTTGAACGCACGAAGCGGCGGCACTGGAATCTGTTGCCAGTTTGTGGTTTGGGCAGTTGCGTGCGGCAGAGCGGCCGACAATGCGGCAACCGCAAGAATTATCGAGAGAGCGATTCGCTTTGCCCTCATTGCGCACCTCCTTGTTCTGACGGACTTTGCTCGCCTCCGCCGCCGGGCACGGTTTCGATCACTCCCACGGTGCGATTGGTGTCGTTGAAAGTTTCGTTGGCCACACGGCGAATGTCAGCCTTCGTGACTTTGTCGATTCGGTCGACGGAACTGAATAACTCGCGCCAGTCGCCATAGCGAGTCTGGTAGATCGCCAGTTGGTTTGCCAGGCCTTCGTTGTCTGCCAAGCCGCGAACGAGGTTTGCTTTGGCGCGGGTCTTAATCATCTTCAGTTCTTCATCGCTGATATCTTCTTTTTTGAGACGCTCGATTTCTACGTGAATCGCATCGCCCACCTCCTGGGTCGTGTGCCCGGGCAGCGGGAAAGCATAAAAGGCAAACAGATGGGGATACTTATTTCCAGGCAGGCCGGTAAATCCTGCCGAGAATGAAGCGATCTTCTTATCACGCACCAGCGCGCGGTAAAGACGAGAGGTACGGCCTTCTGACATGAGATCGGTAATCGCGTCATATACCGCATCGTCCTTCGACATGTAGTCGGGCCGGTGGTAGCCCTCGAGATAGAGTGGCTGCGTTCTCTCTTTCAGAACTACCCTCCGCTCAGAGTTCTGTGGAGGCTCTACTGTGGTGGCTTCGTCAGGCTTCTGACTGGCCGGCAGGCGTCCGAAATATTTTTCGAGAATCGGCAAAGCCTCAGACACCTTCACATCTCCCGCCACAGCGACCACCATGTTCGCAGGAACGTAATACTGGTCGAAGAACTTCTTGGCATCGGTGGCGGAGAAAGTATTGAGATCAGACATCCATCCCACCGTAGGCCGGTGATAGGGATGGGCTTCGAATGCGGCCGCGCCAAACTGTTCGAGCAAGCGACCCGTAGGATTGCTGTCGGTGCGCATGCGCCGCTCTTCAATCACCACATTGCGTTCTTTGTAGAACTCCCGCATTACCGGGTGAAGAAATCGCTCAGACTCGAGATAGGCCCAAAGCTCAAGGCGGTTGGTGGGTAGAGAGTAATGGTAGTCCGTCTCATCGTAATCAGTAGACGCGTTAAGATCCTGTCCGCCACTCTGTTCAATAATCTTGCCGAACTGGTTGGGCACGACATATTTGTCGGCCTCGGCGATGGCATCCTTCCAAGCCTTTTCCAATTCCTTCAGTTTGGCTTCGTCGCGTCCAACAGTTTTGTCGCGTTCCGCAATGTAGCTGGCATAAGCTTTTTCCACTTTTTCTAATGCCACTTTTTCAGCGGCATAATCCGTGGTGCCGATGGTGTCGGTGCCTTTGAATGCCATGTGTTCGAACATGTGCGCCAGTCCAGTTTTGCGCATGGGATCTTGCGCTGAACCCGCATCGACCATGGTAAAGAATGAGAACACCGGTGCCTCTGGCCGCTCGCAGATCAGGATCGTCAGACCATTCGTCAGCTTCTTAACGGTGATCCGCTTCTCAAAGGATGCGACATCCTGTGCGCTGGCGAGGGATGCGAGAAGCAGAATCAGAACGACTGGTCTGAACCAGTGGTGTTTCATGGTACCTCCGAATAAGGCGGACAAGTTCCGTCGGAAATGTTAGGACAACCGTGTTAGACGAATGGGATGGGCCAAAGTTTGAAATTACGTGGCGGCACAGGATGTTGTCAAACTGCGTCATCCACCAGATGCGTATGGAAAAGGTAGGGAATGGCCCGTATTTTGCCTTCCTCGTCGTTTCGTGCACAATGGCTGCTGGAGCGTACGCACGATGGATTCGGCGATCGAGGTTCAAGGCAAACAGCTCAAGCTGTCGAATCTGGAGAAAGTTCTATATCCCGGCGCCGGATTTACCAAGCAGCAGGTGATTGACTACTACGTTCGCATTGCCCCGGCGATGCTGCCGCACTTGGCGGGGCGACCTCTCACCCGCAAGCGCTATCCCAACGGGGTAGACGCAGAATTTTTCTACGAGAAAAACGCCCCCCAGCACCGGCCCGACTGGGTAAAGACCGCGCCGATCTGGAGCGAAGGCAATCATCGCATGGTCCACTACATTCTCGCCAACGATCTGCCAACGTTGGTATGGTTGGCGAACCTGGCGGCGATCGAACTGCATCCGTCGCTAGCTCTGGCCAAAGATATAACCTGCCCGACGATGATGGTCTTCGATCTTGATCCCGGGCCGCCGGCGAACATAGTCCAATGTTGCCGGGTCGGATTGTGGCTCCGCGAAATCTTCGAGCACTTCGGGTTGCAAAGTTTTCCGAAAACATCAGGATCAAAAGGGCTGCAGATTTATGTTCCGCTCAACACTCCAACCAAGTATGAATCGACGAAGACTTTCGCCCATGCGCTGGCGCAGTTGATGGAACAAGAGCATCCCGACATGGTCGTCTCGGACATGAAGAAAAAAATTCGCACTGGAAAAGTTTTTGTTGACTGGAGCCAGAACGACGAACACAAGACCACCGTCGCCGTGTACTCGTTGCGGGCGCGCGAGCGGCCCACGGTTTCGACCCCAGTTTCCTGGGAAGAAGTTGAAGCCTGCTTGAAGAAAAAGGACGCAAACCGGCTGGTTTTCGAAGCTGGGCAGACTGTTGCGCGCGTGGAAAAAATGGGCGACTTGTTTGCCCCGGTGCTCGAACTGAAACAACGCTTGCCGGATCTCAAGCAACTGGCAGCCTCTTCGTCTGCTGAACCCGAAGAGACCATTTCGATTGCTGCACAAGCGGAGGAAAGGCCCAAACCCAGTCGGCGTGCTCCCGTTAAATCCGCGCGGCGGGCTACCACTCGCCGGCCTTCCGCCCGCAAAGCAAAGCGCAGGGTATAATCGCGTCCGCCGCAGATTCGCTTCAAGAGTTCAATATGGCGCAACTTCTCGTCGGGACTTCTGGATGGGCTTATCCAAGCTGGAAGCCCGACTTCTATCCCGCCAAACTCGCACAGAAGAAATTTCTCAGCCACTACGCGACCCAGCTGAACACGGTTGAGGTGAACTTCACTTTTCGGCAACTGGTGAAAGATACGACGATTCAAAACTGGATCGATCAAACACCTGCGACGTTCCGATTCGGCGTGAAGGCGCACCAGGTGATCACGCATATTAAGCGATTGAAGGGAACGGAAGATTTTGTTCCGCGCTTTCTGGCGACCATCGAGCCCCTGGCGACTGCAGGCAAGCTTGGCCCCGTACTCTTCCAATTGCCGCCGAATCTGAAGATGAATGGAGCATTGCTCAAAGATTTTCTCGCGTTGCTTCCGCGCTCCTTGCCGGCGGCGTTTGAATTCCGTCACGAGTCGTGGTTTGCCGATTCGACTTGGGAGGCGCTGAAGTCACGCGGCATCGCTCTCTGTGTGGCGGAGACTGAAGAACGCACCACGCCTGATGTGGCCACCGGGCCATTTGTTTATTACCGATTTCGCAAGCCAAGTTACACAGACGAGGAACGCCGCGGCATGGTGGCTCGCATTCGGGAACACATGTCTGCCGGGCGCGACGTGTTTGCCTATTTCAAGCACGAAGAAACGCCAGAAGGGGCGCTGTACGCGGTCGACCTGTTGCGTGGCGCTGGCCAGACGTAGCTCCGTCTTTGCGATGGGTTCCGGATCGCGCACGAAGCATCCTCTTCATTACTTCCTTCAACGTCCGATAACGCGATAGTATTTATTTCCCCTTCATGGCCGCGGAAGCCAATTCGCGCTTGCTCTCCGGCTTTCTCGACTACTTGAGAATCGAGAAAGGCCTCGCTCCTCTTTCCATCCGGGCCTACGCCACCGACATAGGCCAGTTCGCAGAATTTCTGGAAAAGCGTAAGCGGCTGCTGCTGACGGCGCAACGCATCGATGTCCGCGATTTTCTGCAACAGCTTTTCTCCTATCAGGTGGATGGCCGCAGCGTGGGACGAAAATTGTCGGCGCTGCGCCATCTTTATCGCTACCTGCTGTTAGACAAGAAGATGGACCGCGACCCTACGTTGAACATCGAGTCGCCGAAACAATGGAAAGTCCTGCCTAAGGCCCTGGCTCGCGACGAAATGGAAGCGACGCTGGCTGCACCCCTGGCGCGTAAAAGCGCAAACGGAAATCAGGATACAGAATATTCACAAGCCCTGGCTGCCCGCGATCGAGCCATGCTCGAGGTTTTTTACGCGGGCGCGCTGCGAGTCTCCGAAATCGTCAATGCGAAGCTCGAAGACCTGAAGCTCGATGCGGGATACATGCTGGTGCGCGGAAAAGGCGACAAAGAACGTGTGGTGCCGCTGGGCAAAGCGGCGCAGGATGCGCTCGCAAATTATCTTGCGCAGGCACGCCCGGTATTAGCCGCGGGGAAGAGAAGCGGATCTACGATGGCGGGCAAGAGTAGTTCGCCGCTGCTGTTTATTGCGCGCGGGGGCCACGTTCTGACGCGGCAACGGGTGTGGCAGATGGTGCGGGCGGCGGCGGCGGTGTGCGGGCGCTCCGCGTCTCCGCACATGCTGCGCCACTCCTGCGCTACGCACATGGTTGAGAATGGCGCCGACCTGCGCACGGTGCAGACGATTTTGGGTCATGCGGATATTTCGACAACCCAGGTTTATACACACCTGGCGCTTGACCGGCTCAGAACGGTTTATCAGATGCATCATCCCAGAGCGAAGGCCAGATGAAAATTAGCACGGAAACACGAACCACCGTCGGAAAAGCTGTCGCGGACTTCCTGCGGCATCTGGGGGAGCGCAACGCTTCTCCGCATACCATTAAGGCTTACAGGCGCGATCTATTTCTGTTCGCGGGCTATGCCGGTTCGCGGGAATGGAAGCACATCGATCACATCGCCGTGCGCGGCTTTCTGTCGCAGCTTTACAGCAATGGCCTGGAAAAAACCTCCGTCGCCCGGGCGCTGGCCGCCGTGCGCTCTCTTTATCGCTGGCTGGCGCGTGAGGGGGTTGTCGAACAGAATCCAGCAAAGCTGGTTGCCACTCCGAGACTTCCCAAGAAACTTCCCCGCGTACCGACGATCGAAGAAATGAACTCCGTCATCGACGGCGCAATGCCAGAAGTGGCGGCCTTCCCGGAGCGCGATCGTCTGATGCTAGAATTGCTTTACGGCTGCGGTATTCGCAATTCCGAGCTTACGGGGATCAACGTCGATGACATTCGCCTCAGTGCCGAAGCGATTCTCATCCGCGGCAAAGGAAAAAAAGAACGCTACGTGCCCTTCGGCGATTCGGCAAAAATCGCCCTCGCGACTTACCTGCCTGAGCGGCAGGAAGTTCTTGCAGCAACGCATAAACATTCCAATGCACTGCTGATCAACCGCCGCGGAGGCCGGCTCACAACGCGCAGTGTGGGCCGCATCATCAAAAAGATCGCGGTTGCAAAGGGTCTTTCGCCGGACGTTCATCCGCACACGCTGCGCCATGCTTTCGGTACCCACATGTTAGAGGAGGGCGCTGACCTGCGCGCCATTCAGGAATTGCTAGGCCACGAGCGGCTCGCCACCACCCAGCGCTACACGCAACTCTCAATGAAGCATGTGCTGCAGGTTTACGACCAGACACATCCCCGCGCGAAATAGCTGCGAGTTCCGCCGCAATTACCTCCGTAATTTTCGCTTTCCTCGCCTGCGGATTAGAACTGTAGCTACGGGAAAGTTCGGCCTGAACACACTTGTTGTCCATCAGCGCGGAGGATTCGAATCGCCTCTGTTTCCCGAGCGGAGAATCGCTTGCGAAAGATTAATCCGGAACTCTGGCTGCTGTTGTTTCTTGTCTTGATTGCAGCGATGTTGAATTTTCTGGTGGCATCGCAGCGCATGGCTCTGGTCTTCTACTTCTTGCCCACTTTGTATTCTGCCTGCCACTTTGGCCGCCGTCACGCTACCCTCACGGCTTTGGCCAGCGTAATCATGGTTGCGCTGTTGGTCTTTACCAACCCAGTCATGTTCAATCGCAAGCTGGACTTTCCCTTCGACGCCCGCTGGTTTGATCTAGCCTTGTGGGGCGGAGTGCTAATGGTCGCAGGCTATGTAACCGGTACGCTCTACGAGCGCAATCAAAAAACCTTGCACGAGATGGAAGACGGTTACGACGGCATGCTATCGATTCTCCAGAATTTCTTGAGCAATCAGAAATATAGCGATGCCCACGCTTACCGCATCGCGATGTGCGCTACGAGAGTTGCTCAAACGCTCGGCCTGGACCCGGCCAGTGTAGAAGATATTCGGACCGCCGCCTTGCTGTTTAACCTGAGGGAATTGGGCGTCAGCATTGATGTGATCTCCAAGGCTGCTCAGGGAACGCAGGAAGATCTGCGGCAGGCTCGATCCGGTTCTACGAAACTGGCTTCTAAATCCGGCATCGGCGGATCACTGCGGCGCGCGATTCCGATTTTCCTTTCGGAACGCCAATTACGATTGGACGGAGACGGCATCGGAGTCGGCGACGCATCGTTTGAGGTTCAGATTCTGCTGCTGGCGGAAGAATATGAATCTTTGATTAGCGGCAACGCCGGCACGAAACTCGCGCCATCTCAGGCTGGCAAGGAAGTCGTGCGCCGCTTTGCCAGCCGCTCCGACTCAATGATCCTGGATGCGTTTGCGAAAGCCTTCGGCGGAGAAGCGGCCGGAGCAGGGGCATAGAGCGCCTACAGGTCACTGCTCTGATCGAGATTCGGGATTCTGCGTTCGCAAATCCTGCCACATTTCTACAATACGACTTTTCAACTCAGCCGTAAGTTCCTCATAGGCCACTTCCGACGCTGCGCTCTCTGCTGGGGGAATAATCGGGTCTCCGAATTTCATTTTCAGCGGCGTGAATCCTTGAAACGACTTATTCCTCGGCCATGCTTCGTGAAAGCCTTCAATCGCAATCGGCACAATCGGTACTTGCATATGAATGGAGAGGATGGCTGCGCCCTTTTTGAATATGCGGGGGGTGCCATCGATCGAGCGTTCGCCCTCCGGGTAAATCATGAGTGGACGTCCCTGCCGCAGACCGAAAGCTCCAGCGCGCATAGCCGGAATAAGATTCGCGTCAGGATCGAGTACTACGATCCGCAACGAGCGTGCCAATTTCAGCATGAATCCCTGACCAAAGATTTCACTTGTGCCCACCGCAAAGAGCTTGTTGAATACCGCCGGCGGCACGACGCTCGCCAAAATCAGCGGATCGAGATAGCTCTGATGGTTGGACGATAAAATATAAGCGCCGCTTTTGGGTAGCTTCTCAATACCGCCGACCTGCAAATGAAAGCGGTCGAGCGCGATCACTTGAATCAGCCGTGAAACGAAATACCAAAATGCCGCGCTGATCGGCTGAGGCCGGACCAATGGGAGGACTGGAACGAAATCCGGGTCCTCTGCCAAGATCGCCCTCCATCCGGCGAAGGCCGGGCGCGTCCCTGGTCCGCCTGCCCCGCTGGCTGCGCTTTGCAGAACTGCGTCGACCAAATCGCGCACCGTGTATATCCCCGCGAGTTGCGATTCTTCGACGTTCCCGCCGAGTTCTTCTTCGAGATGGCTCAGTAGCTCCACGCGTTGCATGGAGTCGAGTCCCAGGTCGAGTTCGAGATTATGAGTAGGTCTTAGCGCGGGCGGGGTCGATCGCGATGCATCCCGAATAATTTGCAAGGCTCGCTGCACATTGGGTTGGTCGAGCCATGCGGTCTCGTCTGGCGTCAGTGGCTGTTCGGAGGGCAGCTCAGAATCTTCCGCAACTTTTCGGGTCTGGTTTGCCTTGACCCGTTTCTCTATTTCGAACCGTTTGATTTTGCGAGTGCTGGTCCGTGGCAAATCTTCCCGCCAGATCTCATAACTGCCAATGCGCTTGGTGGAGGCAATTTGCTGCGAGAGTCCTTCAATATCGAAGCGGATTACCTCTTTCGCGTTGACAATCTTTTTCTGGCGCAGAACCTCGAAGTTGGGCACGATGACTGCGTGCAGGCGGTCGCCGCCGGTCCCCGGCTTTGCTTCCAGCCCCATGACAGCGAGTTCTTTAATGTTGGGCGATTTTAAGTAGTGCGCCTCAACCTCTTCGGGATAAATGTTTTTCCCGTTGCTGAGGACGATCACTTCTTTCTTACGGCCAGTGAGAAACAAATTTCCGTCGTCGTCGAAATAGCCGAGATCGCCGGTGTAGAACCATCCATCCCGCAGCACGGCAGCGGTTGCGTCCGGACGGTTCCAGTATCCTTTCATCACAACGGCGGCGCGCAACACGACCTCGCCGGTCGGCGCTCCGCCATCTTCCTGCGGTTGCGCATCGACAATCTTGCCCTCCACTCCCTTCATGGCTTTTCCCACAGATCCAATCACGTTATTGCTGGGCGAGTTTGCATACACAGCGGCTGTCGTTTCGGTCAGACCGTAGGCCTGCAGAACATCGATGCCCAGATCGTGAAAGTCACGGGCAATCTCAGGATCGAATCTCGACCCGCCGGTGACCAGATAACGCATGTTCTTACCTAGCGTTTCATGGATTTTCCTAAAAAGAATTGAACCGGCATTGATTCCAACCCTTCGCAGAGTTCGGTTGAATCCCACGAGTCCCCGAAATAACTTCCGTGTAAGCGCGCCTCGTTTAGCAACCTCCTGGAAGATGCGCTCGTGAATCAGATAAAAGAATTGCGGCACCACGGCGAAAGCCGTGATGTTGCGTTCGCGTAGTGCCCGCAAAAGCTCGGTAGTATTCAGCGTCTCCAGATAGACTACGCGTGAGCCTTTCACCAGCGGCAGAAGCAGATTAGCCATCTGCGCGAGCACGTGAAACATGGGCAGCACGCCCAATAGAGCATCTGTGGGACCAAGATCGACCCAGTTGAACACAGCTTCCACTTCTCCCAGAAAGTTGGCATGGGTCAGCATTACGCCCTTGGGATCGGCGGTGGTGCCTGAAGTGTAGAGGAAGGAAGCGATGTCGTCCGCGGCTGAGGGGGTAGGCGTGAATTTAGCGGCGCCGCTTTCGAAAATCGCCGGTAGGTTGTCCAGCCAGCGCTCGTTGCTGGGTTCGGCAGCAGGCATGCGGTCCGGGTCCATGAGGACAAGTCCAATCTTTAATTCCGACTGCGCCTCACGCGACACTTGCGCATGCTTCGCGTCACAGAAAAGAACCGAGGTGCCGCTATCTTTCAACAGGGTGGCCAGTTGATCGGAGTGAAGCGCAGTATCCAGCGGGACGACCGTGCATCCTCCCGCAATAACCCCAAGATAAACTGCTACCCAATGCGGATGGTTGTCGGCAAAAATCGCCAGCCGCGATCCAGGTCCAAGTCCGCTCTCGTTGACCCATTGCCCCACCGCCTCGGCCATCCTGCGAAGTTCAGCGTAGGTACAACTCTCAATGTGGTCGTGACGCTGCAGTTCCAAGGCAACGTTATCCGGCCAGCGCTCCTCGCACTCGACAAAACGGTCATAGAAAGTGGGCATGGGTCGTGGGGAATATACACGAAAATTCTATTTACCGCAGTGCCGTCAGATAAAGTCGAGATGCCAAAGGAAGGTTAAACACGCGGGCTCGCCGCGATCGCTGTGTGCTCGCCGGTATATCGAATGCAACGCTCGTTACGGCTCTTCGACGCATCTAAATATGCTAGGCTAAAGGGATAATCTTGGGTGATTTCTGCCCTCCGAAGGATTTCAAAGTTTGATTAACACTCTAATTGGCAAGGTCTTTGGGACCAAGAACGAGCGCGTCATCAAGAGCATGATGCCGCGAGTTACGGCTATCAATGGCCTCGAACCGCAGATGCAGAAGCTGACGGACGACGAACTGCGCGCCAAAACGGAAGAGTTCCGAAAGCGCATTCAGGAGCGGCTGAGTCGCGTTGCCAGCGGGCCAGTCGCGGGCTTGGAGGCTGAAAGCGAAGACGACCCCGACCGCGCAAAACAGCTCGAAAAAGAGCAATACGAGGCTCTTCAGGCAGTTCTCGACGAGATATTGGAAGAGGCTTTCGCCGTGGTGCGCGAAGCTGGGCGCCGCGTGCTCAATATGCGCCACTTCGACGTACAGTTGATTGGTGGCATGGTGCAGCACCAGGGCATGATTTCGGAGATGAAGACCGGCGAAGGAAAAACGCTGGTCGCGACGCTTCCTGTATATCTCAACGCGCTCAGCGGACGCGGCGTGCATGTGGTTACGGTTAACGATTATCTGGCCAAGCGCGACTCGGAATGGATGGGTAAGCTCTATCGTTTTCTTGGACTCACCGTCGGCGTGATTGTCCACGATCTGGACGACGAACAGCGCCGCGCCGCCTATGCCGCTGACGTCACCTACGGAACCAACAACGAGTTTGGCTTTGACTACCTGCGCGACAACATGAAATTTGATTTAAGAGAGTGCGTGCAGCGTGGCCACAATTTCGCCATCGTCGATGAAGTCGATTCCATCTTGATCGATGAAGCCCGCACGCCGCTCATCATTTCCGGCGCCAGCGAGGAATCGACCGACAAGTATTACCGGGTGAATCGCATCATTCCCAAGCTTGAAAAGGGAGAAGAGCTTGAAGTTGCGCCTGGCGAAGCCGCGCAACTCACCGGCGATTTCGTCGTCGACGAGAAGCACCGCAACATCACCGTAACCGACGAAGGCTGGACGAAAGTTGAGGGTTTGCTCGGCATCGGCAACATCGCCGATCCGGAAAACTGGCCGCTTAAGCATCACGTTGAGACTGCCATTAAAGCGCACGCTCTCTATCGCCGCGATGTAGAGTATGTGGTAAAAGACGGCGAAGTCATCATTGTCGACGAATTCACCGGACGCATGATGCCGGGCCGCCGCTGGTCCGATGGCCTGCACCAGGCGATTGAGGCGAAAGAAGGCGTCAAGATCGAGCGCGAGAATCAGACTCTGGCCACGATAACTTTCCAGAACTATTTTCGCATGTTTAAGAAGCTGTCTGGGATGACGGGAACGGCTGAAACCGAGGCGACCGAGTTCGATAACATTTACAAGCTCGAAGTGATCGTGATTCCCACCAACAAACAGATGCTGCGATTGGAGAACCCGGATGTCGTGTTTCGCACGGAGAAAGAAAAGTACTTCGCGGTGGCCGACGAGATTCAAAAGCTTCACGAAAAAGGCCAGCCGGTATTGGTAGGCACGACGTCGATTGAGAAATCTGAACGCCTTTCGGAGTTGCTGAAGAAAAAAGGTCTGAAACAGCACGTTGTGCTGAACGCCAAGTTCCACGAACGCGAGGCCGAATACGTCGCCCAGGCAGGAAGGAAGGGCATGGTGACCATCGCCACTAATATGGCTGGCCGTGGCACTGACATCTTGCTTGGCGGCAATCCGGAATTCATGGCCAAGCAGGAACTAGTGAAGAAGGGGATCGCGCAGCAGTTGCGCGTGGCGCAGGGCAAGATCGAGGGGCCTCAAGAAGATGGCACGACTTCGATTTTCTATTACAACGGCAACGAATACCTGGTGCCCACCGAAAAGTGGATGGAGGCATATAACCGCTACAAGGCTCAAACCGATCAAGAGCACGACGAAGTCACCGCTGTCGGCGGCCTACACATTCTGGGTACTGAGCGACACGAGTCGCGCCGTATCGACAATCAGCTTCGCGGGCGTGCCGGTCGACAGGGCGATCCCGGTTCTTCACGCTTTTATCTCGCTCTCGAAGATGACTTGATGCGCATCTTTGCCAAAGAGTGGGTTTCAAAACTTCTCGAGCGCCTAGGGATGGAAGAAGGCATTCCTATCGAATCGAAGCTCATCAGTCGTCGCATCGAGACGGCTCAGAAGGCGGTCGAAGGCCAGCACTTCGAATCGCGTAAGCACCTGCTCGAATATGACGATGTCATGAACAAGCAGCGAGAAGCTGTGTATGGACTGCGCCGCCGCTTGCTCGAGGGTATGGATCAAAAGGATTTGATCCTCGAAGATTACGTGTCAGCCATTCTCGGGGACCTGATGGACGAATATTGTCCCCCGAAGGGCCATGCCGATGACTGGAACATCAAAGGCCTGAAAGACGCAGTATTCACGCGCTTCGGCGTCGATTTCATTGCGGAAGGCGTAAAGCCCGAAGCGTTGAACCGGCAGGAACTGGGCGACGCGATTTTCGAAAAGCTGAAAGAACGTTACGACGCGAAAGAAAAGCTGATTGGCCCCGACGCCATGCGGCACCACGAGCGCATGATCATGCTCAGCGTGCTTGACTCGCAGTGGAAAGATCACCTGTTGAGCATGGACCACCTGAAAGAGGGCATCGGCCTGCGCGGTTATGGCCAGCACGATCCGCTGGTCGAGTACAAAAAAGAATCGTTCGACATGTTTGAGGCTATGCTGCAGCGCTTCCAGGAAGATACCGCGCGCTACCTATACCTGATGCAAATTCTCGAGCGCCCAGCAGAGGCGGCGACGAGCGGACCAGCGGGAAGTGATGCCGCAGAACGAGGCTCTGAGCCCGGAGTGCCAGCGCAGCGGGGCAGTGGAGGAAATGGACATCATCCGCCGCGACTGGTCGCAACTTCCGCCGACGACTTGGAAGAAGCTTTCATGCGCCGCAAGCGGCGCGAACTGGAACAGGCACGCATGGCAGGTGGAGGCGATGCTCAACCGGTGCAACAAGTCGTGCGAGCGCAGGAAAAAGTTGGCCGCAACGATCCCTGCCCCTGCGGGTCGGGTAAGAAATTTAAGAAGTGCCACGGGGCACAGGCGTAAGCTGCCACGCCTACCTCGACCTTAGCCTCTACGTCTCTGTCTCTGTGCGGCCGCAAAGGTCATCCCCGTGGCAGAGCTGCCCGTCTCTTGTTTCCATTCTGCAAACAATCCCGCGTAGTTCGTCGTGATGTAATCCGCTTCTGTCACTCCTAACTTCTTCGCCGTCGCATCGATCCAACGGGGCGAGCTTTCGATCTCGCAGAAATTTCCGATCGGCGTTTCATCGACAACGATCTGCCCTTTCCCATCCGACCACTCGGCGCGAAATTTTTCATAGCGAAATGAGGGAGAATATCCCAGTGCCCGCAAGATGGCATCCATCTGTTTTCCATCGCCCACGGAAGTCTCTAACTCTTCGCGGCTGCTGTGTCGGCCAGACTGTTTCTTGGCCTTGTGCGTCAGCGTCCATTCCGATCCATACTTGCGCAGCCGCAGCAGTGCCTTGCGTTTGCGCAGGACCTCTCCGGGAAGATCATAGAGTGTGTTCATCTCGTGCGTCCGTGGCGTTATGATACGGAATCCGGCCTCGCGCAGCTTACGCGCGAGCGCCCGAAGGTCTGACACGCGAAACTTAATCTCGATTTCCTGATTGGACGCCATAAAAGGGAGTATAGATTGCTATACCAGACGCATCCAATGACAGGAACTAAAAATGCTTGGCAAGGAGGATTTATGTCTGCTTTTCGGAGGTTGCAAGTGTGGGCTGCAACTGGCTTAATAACCGCTGGCTTGGCTGTGGTACCGGCCATGGCCGCCGGCACGCAAACTTTTACTGGCAAAGTTAGCGATGCCATGTGTGGCGCCAAGCATACAGAGGCGGGTCTCGATCCTGCAGCATGCGTTCGCGAGTGCGCGCAAAAGGGCGCCAAGTATGCGTTGGTCGTCGGCGACAAGGTCTACAGTCTCGACACCTCTGATCAAGCCACGCTGGACCAACTCAATAAGCTCGCCTGGGATCAAGCCAAAGTTACCGGTACGGCTCACGGAGACACGATTGCGGTGAAGTCGGTAGCGGCCGCGAAGTAGAAGATGCTGCCGAGCATTGCCAGTCGTCACAAAATTGGAATCATGGACAAGCACGGAGCGGAGATTCTCATTGGGATCCGCTCCAGATTTGCTTGTTGGCCCCAGCCATCAACTAAAAGTCGGTAACTTCACGAGATCGTCTTGCGGCACATGTTCCATCGGCTCGCCAGCCTTGCGCCAGGCGGTTAATCCGCCGACGATCACGAACGTGTTGAAGCCTTTTTCCCGCAGCAGGTGCGCCACCCGGGCGCTGGTCGCTTCGCGTGCTCAAGTGCAGTAAAGATAAATATCTTTATCCTTGGCAAGATGCTTCAGTTCCTCTTCAAGATTATTGGGTTCGATGCGGATCGAGTTCTTGATTCGCTCCGCTCCCGAGTCGTAGTACCCATGGCTTCGAACGTCGATGATCTGCACGCGGTCCGCATCCGCAGAGGCCAGACGCGCTGCCAGTTCCTGAACCTGAATCCGCGGCACAATGCGATAAATGCCATGCCTGCGATACTGCACGATTCGGTAGACCGCATAAACCAACAACGCAGCAATCACTACCCCTTCCATAGCTCGGCCGGCGGCGTGAAAGCCGCGCAGTATCGCGGCTAAGAAATCGCGCGAAAGATAGCCCACGGCAAGGTAAGTCAGGGAGTAGATCGAAGCTCCCAGAAAATCCAGGCGCAGAAACTGCCAGAAGCGCATTTTCATGCTGCCGGCAAGCGGCGCCGCCATGGTGTTGACGCCCGGAATAAATTTCGCAATGATCAGCGTCACCTTGCCGCGCTTATAGAAAGATTCGGCCGACCGCAAAATACAAGTTTCCGGATTGATCGACACGTGGCACAGAAAGCCCAACAGCTGCCAACCCATGTATCGCCCCAGCCAGAATTGAACTGTGTCACCCAGCACCAGGGCCGTGATCGCTGCCACGAAGACATATGGACCCCACAAGGTATGCGCTGCCACCGCCGCGCCTGCGGCCACTAGCGCGATGGCAGCTGGGAATGGCAGACCTATCGCTTCGGCCAACAACAGAGCGAAGGTCAGGACATATCCGTGCCGTACCATCAAAAACAGGTTCATAAGCAATCTTGGATAAGGAAATTCAGGAAAGGGTTCAGTATAAACAATGAACAAAGCGGGATGCTTGTCTGAAAGACAGCACCCGACTATTGTTGCGGGGAGCGCGTATTTCCGGAGGGGTCTCCCCGCTCGGGGTGAGTAACAAGGAAGCGGCTATCACTCGGAGTCTCTCGGCCTATATGGCCAGGCGTCGACGGAGCATGACACCTCTTTTTCAAAGCTTCGACTGAAGCCGCCGCCTTCTGCTGGCAACGCATCCGTTCAGTGGACCAGACCTCAGCGACTCATTTGCCTAAGTGCCAAGGTGAGCTCGGGTGGATCATTCTGAAGTGATCCATCGCACTTTCATGCGTCTCTTTGGCCTTCCCGTTGCGGCTACGCCACCAACTAGTCGGGTTCTTGCTTGTATGCCCCGATTAAATCAGTGGCTTCGGTCACACTTTCGCGTGACTGAGATCATTCGGCCCATATTTTCGGGAACCCAAGTCGCGGATCCAAACAATAAGCCGGCCCGCTAACCGAAGCTAGCTTGGCCGGCATAAAAAATGCGGAGCCGAGATTCGTGCTCCGCATTCGTAACGATTTTCGAACTACTTGCTCATGGAGTCGTGACTCATCGAATCGCCCTTGAGCATTTTCACGCTCATGACATGAATCGAGTTCTTGTAGGCGTAAACGTGAGCGCTGAGCTGCACATGGTGACCTTCGTGTCCTTTGAGCTCTTCCGGGTTCATCACATCCCAGCTTTTACCGTCTTTATCGACGAAGGTGTATTTGTCCCCATCCGCTTTAATAGTTCCCTTCAAGGTCATCAGCGGAGCCTTCGCAGCTCCCTGATCAGCTTGGGTTTGTGACATGTTGTTGCCCTGTTGCGCGAAAGCAGTCAAGCTCATCGCAAAGGTAAGAGCGAGCAGGCTAATCATTAGCTTCTTCATTGACGATCTCCTTCATTTCCCAGAAAGCTCGGCCAGATCGGTACTCGGTACCGTTGAAGAGCCTTACGGACGAACGCGTTGGTGACGGCGTGTCAATATTAGTAGTTACTTTCAACAAATAGGTTGCATCAGAAGGGAAAGCCCCGTCTGCCCGGTATTATCGAGCTGAGATTTTCTTCATCACTTGTCCCTACCCACTACGAACTCGGGCACCCACAGCAGGGCTCGCTTAATCTCGGAATCGGCAAAAGAGCAAATCGCATTCTGCGCAGACTCGGCGTACCCAGCGGCACGATGGGCGGCCGCTTCGAGCGACCCATAGCGCTCTAGAATAGCGATGATTTGTTGATGAGTTACGCCATTGAAGGCGCGGTCGTGAAGAATGGTTTCAATCCTGGCTCGCTCCTCCGCCGTGCAGCGCTCGAGAGCGTGTATGACGGCCATGGTGGCCTTGCCTTCGCGCAGGTCGCTTGCCACCGGCTTGCCCAAAACGCTTTCGGACGCGGTCAAGTCGAGCACATCATCGACAATCTGAAATGCCATACCCAAGTCGTGCCCATACTGACCGAGAGCCTGCTCCTGCGCAGCCGTCGCTCCGCCCAGAATTGCACCCAATCGCATGCACACCGAAAACAGGCACGCAGTCTTGCGGTAAATCAGATCGAAATATTCGTCGAGCGTGATAGCCTTCCCCAGCTTTTCCATCTGCAGCAGTTCGCCCTCAACCATCTGCTGAGTCAATTCGATCAGAGTGTCGAGAATGCGGAAGTTACGTTCCTGAACTGCTACCTTGAAGGCCTGCATGTATAGCCAGTCGCCGGCCAGCACGCATTTGGAGTTTCCCCATTGAGTGTTGGCCGCGGGCCGCCCACGGCGGGTTTTAGCCTCGTCGATAATATCGTCATGCACCAGCGTTGCGGTATGAATGATCTCGACCACAGCTCCCAGTCGAATTACGCCGCGACCCCGATAATCGAAAAGTTTGGAAGAGAGAAAGAGCAGTGCCGGCCGGATCCGCTTTCCGCCTCCGGCTCGCAAATACTCACCAATCTCAGTAATGGCTTTGACGTCGGAGACGGTATCTTGACCGAATTCACCCTCAAGCGCTGCTAGATCATCGTGCAGCAGATCGAAGATTTCTTTCCCGTCAATGATGGCTGGCGAGCTCACAGATAAATCGTCCTTAATTTGTTCTGTAGTTGGTAAATTGCAAGTCGATCCCGAAATCGTGTCCTCGCAGCATGGCAATCACTTCCTGCAGTGTATCGCGGTCTTTGCTGCTGATCCGCACCAGGTCTCCCTGGATCGAGGCCTGTGCTTTTTTCTTGGAGTCCTTTACCAGTTTCACAATCTCGCGTGCTTTTTCGATGGCGATGCCTTGCTGCATCGTCACTTTGCGTTTGGCGGTTCCGCCGGCGGCAGGCTCGATTGCGCCGTAGGTCAATCCCTTCAGCGACACGCCGCGCTTCACCAGTTTCTGTTGCAAAATATCATTGACCGCCTTCAGTTTGTACTCATCTGCGGAGTGCAGCACAATCGCGTCTTTTTCCAGCTCAATATCGGATTTTGAGTCTTTCAGGTCGAAGCGGGTGTGAATTTCTTTCAACGCCTGCTGAATGGCGTTCGAGACCTCCTGCAGGTCGATTTTGCTTACGATGTCGAAGGTATTGTCAGGCATCGAATTTCAATTCTTTCTGAAATGATGGAATCTAACTTTTGAGGTTACCAGAAGAACGGCTGCCAGAACGTTCAAAGTAAGGGAATTTTGCTTTCAGCCATTTCAGTCAATTTGAAAAAATTGTAGAAGTTCTGCGAGGTGCGAACACCAACCTCTTCCGCGCTCATGCCCCGCAATTCCGCCAGTTTTCGCGCTGTATCTCTTACAAATGCAGGTTCGTTTCGCCTGCCGCGATTCGGAACGGGGGCTAGAAAGGGCGAATCAGTTTCAACCAGCAGGCGCTCTACAGGGACCTCCATGGCTGCATCACGAATTTGTTGTGCTTTAGGAAAAGTTATGTTGCCGGCAAATGAAATCATGAACCCCATATCCAGCGCGGTCTTCGCCTGCGGCCAGGTTCCCGTAAAGCAGTGCAGAATCCCTCCCAATCCTTTGGGCGCCCAATGCTCCCGCAATAAGCTGAGGCAATCCTGCCACGCGTCATCGCTGCCGTCCGACGGACGGCAATGAATCACGAGGGGCAGCTTCACAGATGCAGCCAATTCCGTTTGACGCATGAAAACATTTTTCTGCACATCGTACGGGGAATGGTCATAGAAATAATCCAACCCGATCTCACCCCAAGCGATGACCTTGGGATGCCGCGCTAAGCGCTCCATCTTTTCGTATGCGGTGTCATTGGCCAGCCTGGCTTCGTGGGGATGAATTCCCAGTGTCGCGTAAATGAAGTCGTATTTCTCGGCGAGTCGAATGCCGCAATCGACCTGATCAGGTCCGTCGCCATTGCCGATGGCGACTATGGTACGAACACCGGCCTCCCGCGCTCGCGCAATTACCTGCTCGCGATCCGAATCGAACTGCTCCCCATCAAGATGCGCATGAGAGTCTACGAACATAGGTATCGCCCGGCTTTACTTCAACCTCGCGCCTACGGGGACATCCTCTAAAAACCCAGCCAGCACAGGCTTTCCCCCATCGAGGGAAGCGGCGACGATCATCCCGTTCGATTCCATCCCGCGGAGTTTACGGGGTGCGAGGTTGGCCACGATAACAACTTTTCGACCGACCAGAGTCTCGGGCGCATAGGCCTCGGCAATTCCGGCGAGCACCTGACGAACCTCGGTTCCAATGTCGATCTCCAGCCGCAGCAACTTATCCGCTTTCGGCACCCTCTCAGCGACTTTCACCAGGCCAACGCGCAGCTCAACTTTGGTGAAGTCATCGATCGAGATTTTGTCATTGGCGGTCGGGACGGCTGCCGCCACTGCCTGAGTCGCTGGCGCCGAAGTGTTCTGCAGCGGTGCTGCCGCTGCTTCCGCCGCCGGCGTTTCTCTTTGCTCTTCTTCCATCTTCTGCATCCTTTCGATTGCGCTCTTGTCGGCGCGGGGAAAAACAGGCTGCACGTCCCCAAGTTTCGTACCCAGCCGCAACTGCCCCCAGGTAAGTTCGCTCAACGCGAGCTTCTTGATGTCTCCCAACCCCATCTGCATCCAAATCTTCGCTGTCGCTTCCGGTATGACGGGATGTGCCAGCGCCGTGGCTATGCGCAATGCTTCCGCGGCGGTGTAAAGCACTGTTGCCAAACGCGAACGGCTGTCTTCATCTTGTTTCTCGCCGAGAGCCCAGGGTTCGTTCTCGACGATGTACTTATCCACCGCAGCTACCAGCGCCCAAGCCGCTTCGAGCGCCCGCGAAAACTGGAACTGATCAAAGAGCGTTCCGAAGTCCCGGATCGTTTTGCGCGCCAGCTCGGCGATCGCGTCATCGGAAGCCTTCTTCGCTGCGGCATGCGACGGGTAGGGAACCTCACCCTTGAAATAGCGATTGATCATCGTCAGGGTGCGGCTGGCGAGATTACCCAGGCCGTTCGCCAAGTCGGAGTTGTAGCGCTGCACCAGTGCGTCGAAGGAAAACGATCCGTCCTGCCCAAACACAACTTCGCGAAGCAGAAAATACCGCAACGCGTCGGCACCCAGCACATCGAGAATGGTTTCCGTGCGCACGATGTTGCCGCGGGACTTCGACATCTTGCTCTCTTCAAACAGCAGCCATCCATGAGCCACGATCGCCTTGGGAACTGGCAGCCCAGCGGCCATCAGAAATGCAGGCCAGTACACGCAATGGAAGCGGACAATCTCTTTGCCGATCATTTGCACGTCGGCGGGCCAGAACTTCTTGAATGCCTCTTGCGCCCCAGCGTGCGCCGATCCGTAGCCAATTGCTGTGATGTAGTTCGCCAAAGCGTCCAGCCAGACGTAGATCACGTGCTTAGGATCGTCGGGCACGGGAATGCCCCAGGAGAACGTCGACCGGCTGATCGATAAATCGCGCAGGCCCGAACGCACAAACGAAATCACTTCGTTGCGCCGCGTCTCCGGGCGAATAAACTCTGGATTCGCATACAATGCCAGCAGTTTGTCCTGAAAGGCGGAGAGCTTGAAGAAATAATTTTCCTCGTGCACGGTCTCGGTAATTCGTCCGCAAGTAGGGCAGGGATCACCCGGCTTGGCGCCGTCAACATAAAGCTCGTCGGAGACGCAGTACTGGCCGGTATAGGTTCCCTTGTAAATAAAACCGTTATCGCGAATCTTGCGGAACAATTCCTGCACGCGTTTCTTGTGCCGGTCCTCGGTGGTGCGGATGAAGTCGTCATTCGATATACCCATCCGCTTCCACAACTGGCGAAACTCCGAAGAGATCTCATCGGCGTATTGCTGGGGAGTTTTTCCGGCAGCTTCGGCGGCGCGCTCGATTTTCTGGCCGTGCTCATCGGTTCCGGTGAGGAAAAATGTTTCAGCGCCCAAAAGTCTTTGACGGCGCGCGATGGTGTCGCAGGTGATCGTCGTATAAGCGTGCCCGATGTGGGGGCGCGCGTTCACATAGTAAATCGGGGTCGTGATGTAAAACTTTCGGCTCATGCTGTTGTCATTTCAACATTTCTTGCGAGCGAAAACGTAGGCCCGCCGACTCTGATATTCCACTTCCGGCCCGTAAGGCCCGCGCTCGATGATCTCCTCGATTTCAAAATCCGCAGCAAGCAGGTATTTCGTTACATCTTCAGTACGGAAAAAAAATAAAAATCCAAACATACTGCGCAGCCCCATAGATCTTCCACATGCTCGACTTCTTTGCCGATATGGAAACTCAAGAGCAGAAGACCTTGGGGCCGCAGGACCCGCCACATCTCGCGCAATGCCTGCGTCACGTCGGCGGGCTCAAGATTCACAATGGCATAGAACGCCGCGATTCCGGCCCAAGAGTCGTCCCGCACATCAAGCGATCTCATATCCCCTTGACTGAATTCAATGCCAGGATTGAGCTCTCGAGCTTGCGCGATCATGCCCGTCGAAAGATCCACTACGCACACTGCGACTCCACGCTCGTGCAAGTATCGAGCCACTTGGCCGGGACCACAGCCCAGGTCGCAGACAACTCCCAGGCTGCGAACGCTGTTTACAAACCGATCGAGCAGTTGCCGGTCGAGTGGCTTGTGTCGTAACTCGTCATAAAGGTGCCGCGCGTATTCGTTAGCCACGCGATCGTAACTCGCCTGAACTTCGCTGCTCTTTTGCTCAATCATGGCTTATGAGGTTGTGCGAGTTGTCGATCACGGCCCGCGTTCGAATAGGCTCGCGCGGCTTCCTGCATTACAGTCTTCAGCGGCACATGATGTTCGGTCGCGATTCGCCGGCAGTCTTCGTATTCCGGGGCGTAATTTGTGACCGTTCCATTCATGCTGGCGATTTTGATTCGGACGGCGCCCCATTGCGTTTCTACGTTCTCCCAGCGCCGCGCCAACGTCCGCCGGCTTTCTTCGCGCCGGCGCACACCCAGCGTGGTCGTTTCGACAAATATGAGTCGTGTGAGCTTGCTCGCGTCGTCAGGCTTACACAGAACAGTCAGCAGCGTGCCCGGACGATTTTTCTTCATCTGTACCGGTACGCCGAATGCGTCAAGCGCGCCTTCATCGAACAAGCGGTCCATTACATAGCCAAACACCTGCGGATTCAGATCATCGATATTTGCTTCCAGCACCGTGATCATGTCCGAGGCAGTGTTCGCGGCGAGAGCATCGGAGACGCTCTCGCCAATAGTTAGCCTGAGCACGTTTGGATGGCCGGGAAAATCTCGCGAACCTGCTCCGTATCCTGACCTGTCGATCTTCATTTCAGGAAACGTGCCGAAGCGCGAAGCCAGCGTTTGAATAATCGCTGCGCCCGTAGGCGTGACCAACTCCGCCTGAATTCCCGAGGAGTAAACAGGTGCGTTCGCCAGTAACTCCATGGTAGCCGGTGCAGGCACGGGAAAGGTACCATGCGCACATTTCACCATACCGCCGCCTACATTCAGCGGGGAACAGACGATCTCATCAACCCCCAGTGCCTCAGCGCCAACGGCGGCACATACAATATCGACCATCGCATCCACGGCACCCACCTCGTGGAAGTGCACGCTCTCGATGGATGTATTGTGGATATTCGCTTCAGCCCGCCCCAGCGCCTCAAAAATGGAGATAGCAGTTTTCTTTGCATTCTCGGAGATTGCCGCTGCGGAAATGATCTGTCGTATCTCCGTCAGTCCGCGTCCATGAGAATGCTCGTGTTCGCGTTCGTGTAGCGCGGGCGCTGCCGCCCGCGAAATCTCGCCAGCATGCGAATGTGAATGCTCATGTTCATGTTGAGAATCGTGAGCGTGCTCATGACCATGTTGGCGGCGTCTCTGTTCCCAATATTCCTCTCGTGGCAAATCCTTCTCGCCATCGACCCACACATCGACCTTTGCCGCCGTAATGCCGCTACGGACCACGCGTGAAATTTCCAGGCGTGCCCCCACGTTCAACGCCGCAACGGTAGTCTCCAGTGTCTGCGGCGCAACTCCGGCGTCGACGAGCGCGCCCAGAAACATGTCGCCGCTCATTCCGGAAAAACACTCTAGGTAGGCAATGCGCATGGAATTCAGCCAATCACAGCTAATTTTTCATCATAGGGAACGCTTCATATTGCGTCAAACCGGTTGCGTCGAGCCAGTCTGCGACAAAACAGCGGCGCACGCTCCTGCTAGAATCGGTATCTTCTCAATAATCTCAGAGGAAAGCCTTGTATCGTCATCTTGAACAGCATCTAGCGCAGCGTTTGCGTGAGTTTCTTCTGCAACGTTATCCCGGAACAAACCTGCCAAATATAACTATCGAACCACCCCCGAGGGTGGAACTCGGCGACTTCGCTATTCCAATTTTTCCTTTCGCCAAGCCGCTTCGCACCGCGCCGGTGAAGGTTGCCGAAGCGATCCGCAATGAGATTGGCCCGATTGAGGGCATCGCCGAGATGCAGGTCGCGCCTCCGGGCTACCTGAATGTGAAAATCGACCGCGGATTGATGGCTACCGCTTTGGCCTCCGACAAGAAGCCGCCCGAACGGGTGGCAGAAGGGAAAATTCTGGTGGAACACACCAGCATTAATCCCAACAAGGCGGCGCACATAGGCCATCTTCGCAATGCCATTCTCGGCGATACTTTTGTTCGCCTGTTGCGACACGCGGGCAGGGCAGTCGATGTCCAGAACTATATCGATAACACCGGCGTTCAGGTCGCCGATGTGGTCGTGGGCTTTCTGCATATCGAGAAAAAAACTCGCGCTGAAATCGAAGCTCTCACTCGACAGCCGCGCTTCGATTACTACTGCTGGGATCTCTACGCCCATGTCTCGCAGTGGTATACGGAGGACAAACAAAATCTTCAGGTCCGGGCACAGACTTTACATGCCATCGAAGACGCGACCAGCGAGATCGCTGCGATTGCAGAACTCATTTCGACGGCGGTCCTTCGTCGCCATCTAGAAACCATGGATCGGCTCGATATTGAGTATGACTTCCTCCCTCGCGAGAGCGAAATCCTGCACTTGCATTTCTGGGATGCCGCTTTTACGAAGCTGAAAGAATCAGGCGTACTTGTCTACGAAACCGAAGGTAAGAATAAAGGTTGCTGGGTGATGCGCCGCGCGGGAACAACCTTAGACACAGAGAACGCAGGGGACACACAGGAATCTGGGAAGATTGCCGAGGAAGACCAGAAAGTAATCGTCCGCTCCAACGGTACGGTCGGCTACGTCGGCAAAGACATCGCATATCACATGTGGAAGTTCGGCTTGCTCGGCCGTGATTTCGGTTATCGCAAGTTCTATCGCTATCCCAATCACCATGATTGCTGGATTTCCGCGGTGCAGGGAGAAAAGGATCATCCTCACTTTGGCGACGTTGCGGAAATCTATAATGTCATCGACGCCCGCCAATCTGAGGCGCAAAACACTGTCATCGAAGCCTTGCGCGGTCTTGGCCACAACGAAGCCGCCGACCACTATACGCATTTTTCTTACGAGATGGTCGCGCTTACTCCGCGCTGCGCCGCCGAACTTGGCTACCAACTGAGCGAAGAAGACAAGACCCGCTCCTACATTGAGGTTTCAGGGCGCAAAGGTTTCGGCGTGAAGGCCGACGATTTGCTCGATCAACTGATTGCCTCGGCAAGAGGCGAAGTCGATTCGCGCCATCCCCGGCTCACCGATGCCGAGCGTGGTTCCATCGCTACACAAATCGCGATCGGCGCCCTGCGCTACTTCATGCTGAAGTTCACCAAGCAATCAGTAATCGCCTTCGACTTCAAAGAAGCCCTCAGCTTCGAAGGTGAAACTGGACCCTACGCGCAATACGCGGTGGTCCGCGCCACCAGCATCTTCAAAAAGGCTGAAATCGATCCTGATAGTTTTTCTGGAGACATCGCTCGCAACATCTCTGCGGCAGACCTTACCAAATTTCTGACGGGTACCAACGGCGATGAGTTTTGGGAACTGTGGCAAGCCGCTGCGAAAACGTCCTACATAGTGGACCAGGCCATATCGACCACTGAACCCGCGTACCTCGCCAAGCACGCCTTCCAACTGGCCCAGTTGTTCAACACGTTCTACCACCGCCATCCCATCCTGAGCGAGAGCGATGAAAAGCGAAGAGAATTTTTGCTGGCAACTGTCGTCGTAGTGCGCCGCGAACTGATTCGGATTCTGGCAGTCATGGGCATTACCGTGCCGCCCGTAATGTAATCGAAATGTCAGCAACCATAAATCCGCCTGCTCTTCGCCGCCCGTGGCTTCGCATCATTGTGCGAAGCTTAATCGTTTTCACGGTCCTGCTCGCTCTGGCTGGATTCGTTTACGAGAATGTTTCGGAGGCGCGTGATCGCCGTTTCAATCCGATGCCCGGGCGACTGGTTGATGTCGGCGGCTACAGGATGCACCTTGACTGCACAGGGAAGGGAAGCCCGGTCGTCATCCTCGACTCTGGTTTGGGCGACAGCTACATTTCCTGGCACAAGGTGCAACCTGAGATTGCGAAGTTCACTCGCGTCTGTTCCTACGATCGCGCCGGCCTCGGCTACAGCGATTCCAGTCCGAATCCGCGCACGAGCAAAGTTATCGCGGAAGAATTGTACGCACTTTTGCACGATGCAGGCGTGTCAGGTCCGTTCGTTCTCGTCGGCCACTCGATGGGAGGATACGACGTCCGTCTTTTCGCCAGTTCGCATCGCAATGATGTTGCTGGCATGGTGCTGGTCGACGCGTCTCATCCTGAACAGCAGAAGCGTTTTCCGCCCGCCGTAAACGATCTGGACGCGAGTTGGATTCGCGAAGAAGAATTTCTGGAATTCGCGATGCCCTTCGGAATCCCGCGCCTGCTGGGCTTTTGCGGGCATGATGTCGAAGTTCGCGCTGCGGAATGCAACTTTCACACCAGTCGCACTGGAGTCGCGGAATTGAAAGCTTTTCGCGAGAGTGCCGCCCAGGCAGCCACCACCGGCTCGCTCGGCGATATGCCTCTGGCCGTTCTTTCGCACGATCCCGAAACGCCCCAGCCTGATCTCCCCGAAGATTTGGTCAAGCCTACGAATGACGCCTGGCAAGAAATGCAAAACGAACTGGCTCGCCTTTCCGCCCGTGGCGCGCAAGTGGTTGCGAAAAATAGTGGACACTACATCCAACTCGACCGGCCGGACGTGGCGATTGCCGGCGTGCGCAGCGTGGTGGACCAGGTCCGGCAAAACGTTAGGCCCTGAAGGTTTGCGTCAGGTCGCCGGACAGGTTAATTTCAGTCGGCCGCCGACTGGGGCCATTTCCTGAGTGCAATTGGTATGGCACACTAGACTCACGCCCATTTACTTTCCCCAGAGGTGACGCTGATGTGCAGAAATATCAAGACTCTCTTTAATTTTGATCCGCCGGTCAATGACGAAGAGATTCGCGCGGCTTCGCTGCAGTTTGTGAGGAAGATCACCGGCTTTAACAAGCCCTCAAAGGCCAACGAAAGCGCGTTTCTGGCCGCTGTGGATGAAGTGGCTGCCATCTCGGGTCGTCTTCTTCATTCGCTTGAAACCATTGCTCCGCCGAAGAATCGCGAAGAAGAGGCGGCAAAGGCGAGGGCTCGCGCGGCTGAGAGATTCAGCGCGTAACTTTCCTCCAACGAACAGGGCTTCTACGACAGAAACGCCTCACGAAACGGCGTGCTCCTTCATCGCCGCTCGGCGTCATACTTCTTGATTTTTGACAGTGGTCAGCACGGCTGGATCAGGCGCGTAGGGGCTCCCGGCACGATAGCGTTTCTCAAACTCCTCGCGCGTGCAGACACTCTTGATATCGACGATGCGGTCGAGCGCCAGAATGCCGTCAAGATGGTCGATTTCATGTTGCAGAAGCTCAGCAAGATTGCTATCGTCGCCAGCGCTAATGTGATGATGCTGCCCTGCGAGATCCTGATAACGAACGGAGGTTTCGCGGTACCGTTTTACTTGCATGAAGATGGTCAAGAAGCTCAGGCACGCGTCCCACACTACAATTTGTTCTGCGCCGTGTCCGGTAATTTCCGGATTCACCAGCGGCCAAGGTTGGCTTCTGGGTAATTTTAAAAAGATTACCCGGTGTGGTACGCCCAACTGCGGTGCGGCGATCCCGCGTCCGTAGCCGGTAGTCGAGCGCCAATGCGCAAGGGTGTCGGAGAGATCGCTTACGAGTGCAGCTACTTCAGGAGCGGAGGGATCCTCTACCTGATGCGCAACTTCTCGAAGTCGCGGATCGCCAAGCTGGAGGATGGGCCGGACCGGCATAGTTTCAGACCAATAGGCTGTGCTTCCACTTAGGCCCCGGATTTAGCTTTTCCTACCTGCGATCATCAAGCCGGCACCTACCACCAATAAGACGACGCTCACGGCTGGAGGAACTTTTTCATCCTCGTGGGTTGTGACACCGATCTTTGCATCGCCGAAACTCACCCCATGGTGTTCGGAATGCGGCACGGGAACGAAGAAGGAAAAGATCCCCAGAACCAACACGACTACTCCAACTCCGAGCAACATCTTCATAGAGTCCTCTCCCCGCAATAACTACTGAGGTAGGAATGCACGCCGGATCTGTCTGGCCTTTGTGAATCCGTGGAGATCCGCGTAATCCGTGCCCAGTTTTCTAATTCGCAAAACTCTTTACGAATTCGACCAGACTGCGCAGCGCGATACCCGATGGGCCTTTGGCAATCCACGGCTTCTGCTCTTCCATCCAGGCCGTGCCCGCGATGTCCAGATGAATCCATGGAGTGTCTTCGGCAAACTCTTTGAGGAACATGGCCGCGTTGATCGCACCACCCCAACGGCCGCCGGAGTTCACAATGTCGGCAATCGTGGACTTGATATTGTCCTTATATTCCTCGTCGAGCGGAAGCCGCCACATTTTTTCGCCAGCCTCAGCATTGGCTTTGTGAAAGCGCTCGTACATGGCATCGTCGTTTGCAAAAACTCCAGCGTTCGCATAGCCGAGAGCGACCACAACTGCACCGGTTAAAGTGGCCGCATCCACCAGGTGTGTGCAGCCGAGTTGACGCGCATAAAAAAGGCCATCCGCGAGAACCAGGCGGCCTTCGGCGTCGGTATTGATAATCTCAATGGACTTACCCGACATGGCAATCTGCACGTCGCCGGGCTTTTGCGCATGGCCGGAAGGCATATTTTCCGTGGCGCAAACGATGCCGATCACCTTCACCTTCGGCTTCAGCAGGGCGATGGCGCGCATCGCGCCGATCATAGTCGCGCCGCCGGCCATGTCGTACTTCATCTTCTCCATGCCATCGGCGGGCTTGATAGAAATGCCTCCGGTATCGAATGTGATCCCTTTACCGACCAGCCCTAAGACCGGTTTTTCGGGAGCGCCCGCAGGTTCGTATTTCATGACGATCAGCGCGGGCGGTTCGTCAGAGCCTTGGGCGACGCTCCAGAACGCACCCATCTTCATCTCCTTAATCTTGTCGGAGCCGTATACTTCACATTTCAAACCGACTTCCTGACACATCTTTTTGGCGCGATCCGCCAGGATCGTGGGAGTCATTCGGTTCGATGGCTCATTCACCAGGTCGCGCGTGAAGTTCTGCGAATCGCCGATCACCTGCGCTTCGTTTGCCGCTCTTTCCAATGCCGCCTTGTCGCCGCTAGTGAGGATCGTCAGCGTATCGATCTTCTGATCTTTGCGGTCGCTGCGGTAATAATCGGGATCGAAATTGCCTACCAGTGCTCCCTCGACAATCGCTCTCACCGCTTCGTCGGCGGGAATGTTTGGTGGAGCAACCAATGCGAAGCTGCGAATTCCGCGAGCCTTGAGCGTGCGAACCGCCGTTCCCGCCAGGCGGCGAAGCTCATAGTTAGTGAATTTCTTTGCTCTGCCGCCGCTGATTATCAGCAAGCGCTTAGCCTTTAATCCAGAAGGCTTGTGCAGCAGGTTAGTCTCGAACGGAAGGCCGTTGACTTCGCCGCTTGAAAATAACTCGGCGGTGACGGCTTGCAGGGCGGAGTCGCCGGCTGCCAGCTTGATCTGCGGCTTACTGTCTTTTTCCGATTGAGCAGGATCGGCGTGGTTGAGGGCAATTGCGACCAGAGATTCGGTTTCGAGGTCGGCGGGTGGAGAGAGTGAGATAGTAGTTTTCATGTGTCGTTGTTATTCCAGTATCGTCGGCGGGCAGGGAATTGCGCAAGCCTCCGAGAGATGGAAAGCCTTAGACCTCCAGGCAGTCAGCGGACCGCCGTGCAATCTCCAGTGTGGTGATCGGAGATTTGGAAACGCAGGAATTCATAGACGGCGTCCGCAGCCTCGGTGTTATCAGCCGTAATCACGATTCGCGCCCCCCGCGGAATATCCTCCAGTTTCCAGTGCAGGTCGCTCTTCATGCGGCTCATGGCTTCCGGGCCGGGAACATTTTGGCCGTGGACGAGCATGGGCGCGTTGAAGTTGCCCTCGGCAAACATACGCGCAATATGCTGAAAATGGCTGCGAATCTGATCGAGCGTCGCGGCGTCTTTCACAGTATTGGCGCGCACTTCAATCAGACCTCCATCCGCCGTGAGAACGAAGTGATGAGTGGTGTTCTCATGGGAGAACCCCATGACATGATCCCCGTTCTGGTTCAGTGGGGCCTGGTGGTTGGGAGATTCTTAACCCGCGATTTGCGGACCCTGAGCGAAAGCAGCCGCGGAAGCAACTAACAAAAGCAAAGTGGCACGATACATGATGACCCCCCCTTTATCAGTTTCGACGAACCAGCGCCCAAGTTGTAAGCAAGTCGCCTCATATCGTCGAATATGACGGGATTCGTTCCTCTGCGATATGATTCTCTCCCATAACCAGAACAGAGGTTTGCGTAAATGAAGATGCGATGGATCATTGTGTTCCTTCCGGTGGTTACGGTGGTAGCGATTTCGCTGGCGGTAAAGGAATACGCCGCCAGAGCCTCTGCGCCCCAAACTGCCCCCGATGTTTCGGCGCCGCTCGCCGCCGGCGTTACTCCGCTCTCGAATGGCGCCGCGATCCCAGACACGACGTTGGCGATCAACTCTTCCACGCCAATGTCGCAACGCATCGTTCACTATGAAATCGATGCACACTACGACGCGACGAAACATACTGTCGACGCGAGTGAAACGCTGACATATCACAATCTGACCGGGCAGGCGCTCGATCATTTTCCATTCCATCTTTATCAAAATGCATTTCAGCCGAAAGCCACATGGGTCCGCGAAGCCAAGGTCATGGGTAGCCGCGATACCGCTTACGAGAAGTGGGAAGACAAGGAATACGGATCTGAAGACATTAAAACCTTCGAAGTTGTTGGGCAAGGCGATCTGACCTCGCGGTTGCAATACATTCAGCCGGATGATGGCAACAGAGACGATAAGACGGTAGTCGATGTGAAGCTGCTCAAGGCGATCGCTCCAGGCGAGTACGTTCAGTTCAAGATTGCTTTTCGGACTGTCTTTCCCGAGACGGAAGCGCGCTCTGGATGGAAGCGCGATTTTGTTCTGGGTGGACAATGGTTCCCGAAAGTCGGTGTGTTTTGGCATGGTGCCTGGAACTGTCACCAGTACCATGCCATGACCGAGTTTTTCGCCGACTTCGGCGTGTATGACGTCAAGCTGACCGTGCCGCAATTTGAGGTGATGGGGGCCAGCGGGATAAAAGTCAGCGAAGTGAGCAATTCCGACAGCACGAAAACCCTGACCTATCACGGAGATGACATTCACGACTTCGCGTGGACCGCGAGTCCGCGCTACAAAGTGAAAGAAGATGGCGTTTACCAGGGGCAGATGGGTCCGGTGCAGATGCGCATCCTGATGCAGCCCGCGCACTGGAGCCAAGTGGAACGTCACGAAAAAATCCTACGCGAGTCGCTGGAACGCTTTGAAAGCTGGTACGGGCCCTACCCCTACAAAACAATTACGCTGGTTGATCCAGAACCAGATTCGGCCGCGGGTGGCATGGAATATCCAACGTTTATCACCGGCGATTCGAGTTGGTTCATGCCGGAAGGAGTGCGTCTGCCCGAACTCGTAGTGGAACATGAGTTCGGTCACCAGTATTGGTACGGAATGGTCGCGACGAACGAATTCGAAGATGCATGGCTGGACGAGGGCATCAACAGCTACTCAGAGGTGAAGGTGCTGGATTCAATTCTCGGGCGCAATACCTCCATGCTGAACATCGCCGGCATTAACTTGGGTGAGCGGGAAGGGCAGCGGCTGAGTTACATCAGCGCGGCCGACCTCGATCCGATCGCGGAAAAGGCTTACGACTATTACAGCGGCAATTCCTATGGCGGCATCACCTACGGCAAAACCGCCAGCGTGCTCTTGACGCTCGAAGGCATCATCGGCGAAGACACAATGGCGAAGGCGATGCACGTCTACTTCATGAAGTATCGTTTCACCCATCCTGACAAAGAGGATTTCCTGAAGACGATTGAAGAGGTCTCAGGAAAAAACCTGCGCTGGTATTTTAACCAGGCGATCTATGGTACTCAGGTGATGGATTACAAGGTGCTTAGGATCGAGTCGTTCCCGGTCAACTGGTATGAAGAAAAAAAGGGAAGCGCTCATAAGAACGACAAGAACACTATTTATCGCTCCTATGTCTGGTTGCAGCGCAAGGAAGATTTTGTGATGCCGGCGGAAGTTGAAATCAAATTCGACAACGGCGAAGCGGTTCGCGAACACTGGGATGGAGTCAGCCGCTGGACCAAGTTCACTTACGAGAAACGGGGGAAGGTGGTCTCGGCGGAACTCGATCCGGACCATAAAATTCAGATTGACCGCAACGACTTCAACAACAGTTATACTGACGAGCCCAATCCGAAACCGGCGCGCAAAATAGAGAATTACTGGATGTTTTTGTCCCAGATGGTGGCGCAAGCGCTGGCATGGTGGGCAGTTTAAAGGATAGCGTCTGTAGATTCGACAGATGGAATGGCGGGGCGCAACGATTGAGGTAGAAAGCATGGCGGAGAAGCAAGGTTTGCTGAGTAATGGCTGGAGCAGGATGGCGCACAACAAGCGCTACATCTTTTGGTTCTATGTTCTGAATGTGACGCTGGCGTGGCTCGGCGCCGGAGCATTTAACGACGCGGTGCACTCTATTTTCGATCACAGCATGCGCGCGGATTACCTTCTGCACGGGTTTCGCATGGCTGCGCTGATCGAAATGTTTGCGCGGTCGGAGTTCGGTAACATTATGGCTTCGGTCGCTCCTGCCGTCCATTTTGCGTTCCTCTTCCTGCTCTTGACTGCATTGTTTGTGCCGGGAGTGCTGCAGGGCTACGCTGCCACCTATCGGCTTTCGCGAGAAGAATTTTTCCGCGCTTGCGGGCGGAATTTGTGGCGGTTTATCCGTTTGTTAATCGTTGCAGGCATCATAATGGGCGCGGTGGCGGGTGCGTTGTTTGGGTTGCGGGGCGTATTGGCGAAAAAAGCCGCTGAAAGCACGAATGAATTACTGTTGCCCGAGGCACGGTTCGCAGGACTGCTCGTGATTTTTCTAGTCATGACAATGCTGCGCATCTGGTTTGATCTCGCGCAGGGCGATGTCGTGCTCAGCGATCAGCGCGCCGTACGCAAATCAATTGCTGCGGGCTTCCGGCATACCTGGAGAAATCTGGGGCGGCTGCTCGGAAGTTACGTGATCACCACAATCGTGGCAGTGATCATTTTGGTGGCCGGAATATCGCTTTGGATAAAGCTTGTCCCTCCCGCAAGTGTGCTGGGCGCGGTCCTGGTCAGCCAGCTGACACTTTTATTTCTGCTGATTCCGCGCTTCTGGCAGCGGGGCATTGCGGTCTCTTACTATCTGGGAAACATGGTGGAGGCCATCGCCGTAGAGCCCATCACTCCCGTGCCGATCACTCCAGCGGCCGTGAGCGAAGCAATTCCCACACCAGAGATTCCGATTCCTCCACCGGAGCCGCTGGAGTCTTAACGCGGAAGCTGCCTGTAGACCAACTAAGCTAGAGCACGACGATCGTAATTCCCCGATTGCGCCGGCCCAGGTCGGAATCTGCCTTCAGTTCGCTATGCGATTGAAGAAGGCTCCAGACCACCTCGTCGGACTTCGACCAATTCTCGCCGAATATACAGCCACGAATCTGACCGCTCTGCATCATCTCGACGAGACGCTTCTGCACGGCAATACGAATATCGCCGCCCTCGCTCGTTGAGCCATAGCCGTGGATCAGCTTCAGCAGCTTTGTCTTCTCCTGCCGGGCGAGTCTCAGTTCGCGATCCAGCCTCTGCAAGGCGTCGGAGACGGCAGGCATGTCCGATTTGAGGTTTACGGTTTTCACGCTGTGGATTCCGGACTCGAAAATAAAGTTTGGGGTCGCTGCGGCGTCGTTGGGGCTAGCGTTCGATCCGCCTGCACCTTCGCTGAACATCGGGGGGCCCCTCCCCTCCCCCCTCCCCCCTCCCCCCTTTCACTAAGC